>WYEB01000148.1_pt1 | contig 28118 bp, 30 predicted proteins | sample 6343061 | NCBI WGS metagenome assembly WYEB01 (sample SAMN13812332, study PRJNA600296) | hot springs metagenome | biome: ENVO:00000051; feature: ENVO:00002007; isolation source: sediment sample from Evening Primrose shelf | place: USA: Yellowstone National Park, Evening Primrose Hot Spring ... | reverse complement strand
GTGGACGGGGGCCGGGAGTGTCTCTGTTGGCGCCTGTAGCTGGTTCTTGTTGGGGTACGCCCTGTGGATTTTTGGAGGGGTGGAGTATTGGACGTGGCAGGTGCCTCTACGTGGTGTTGACTCTTCTCCTGGTGATTTCTGCGATGCTTGGTTGAAGAGAGCTGGTCAAAAGCCGCCAGTAGGGTTGCGGCTTTTTATTGGGGTTTGCCGAAGAGGGTGGGTATTGGGCAGAGGGGGTCGTCGCCGAAAGTGTCGCCGGTTAGGTAGTGGGCTCTGGCTCTGTCGCCGCCTTTGCAGTACTGCTTGTAGGGGCAGGCGGAGCATTTGGGGCCTCTGAGGTACTTCTCGGTGTGTATGAAGGGCTCCAGCTTGTCGGGGGTCAAGATCTCCTTGAGGGGTTTCTCCCGTACGTTGCCGAGTTTGTAGAAGTCTATGAATTGGCAGGGGTAGACGTCGCCGTTGGGGTATATGGAGATTATCTTCCTGCCGCATCCGCCGGTTGACTCCACGAACTTTAGGTACTGCTCGTCGCCGTTGCCCAGCGTGAGGGCTAGGTATATCCCGTCGAAGGGGGCGAGGGTGGTCTCTATCTCCAGCTTGCCGGTGTACTGCCGGGCCTTGGCGATGAGGGTTTCCATGAACTGGCGGTACTGCTCCGGCGTGTACCACCAGTCTGGGGGGAGCTTCTGGGCCCTGCCTGCGGCTGAGAGGTGGTAGAAGGTTATCCTCCTCACGCCGAGCGCCGCGGCGAAGTCCACGTACTGCCCAACCTCGTGGATGTTCTTGGCGGTGACGGTGAACCTAAGCCCCACGTCCAGCCCGGCTACTAAGGCGTTTTTAATCCCGGCGAGCGCCGCGGCGAAGCTCCCCGGCACCCCCCTAAACGCGTCGTGAAACCTCTCGTCTATGGAGTCTAGGCTGACCCCCACGTAGACGAAGCCCAGCTCCTTAAGCCTCTTTGCCACGTCAGGCGTTATGAGAGTCCCGTTGGTGGAAAGCACCAGCTTAATCCCCAGCTCCCCCGCCCTAGCCGCGATTTGGAAAAAGTCAGGCCTCGCCAGAGGCTCGCCGCCGGTGAAGAGGATAAGCGGCACCCCCACCTCCGCCATCTGATCCACCAGCCTGAGCGCCTCCTCCGTCGACAGCTCCCCAGCCTCCGCAGGCCCAGCGTCTATGTAGCAGTGGAGACACTTGAGGTTGCACCGCCGCGTGATATTCCAGCTCACAATAGGCCGGAGCGGCGCCGAGAAATCGCTCGGCCTCCCCACGCCGAACCTGCCCTTGACCCTAAAAGAGGTGGTGCCCACCCCCGTCGCCATCACGCTGATGGGGATCACAGGACACAAGACAGTCATCTATAAATCTCTTAACAGATCAGAAGCGGAAGGACTCCTCACCACTCGGCGCATCTATCAACCCGCCGGTTTAAATAAGCCGCTACCGGCCTCTGCTCCCAGTTTCCCAACCGTGTCGAGCTTTTCCATCTATGGCGTTAAAAAGACCGCTACGGCTCCGCTGGAGACACCAGCCTTGGCCTTTATCGAGGCGCAAACCCCATCCGTAAACAAGGTCCTACATCGCTTGCATAGACTTGCCGTTGAAGTAGCCGCACTCCGCAGACCAGTCGAACGCCCCTCCACACTAATGACGGCTTCAACGTCGTCTCTATACCGCGCCGAGTCCTCAATGGCGAAACCAGCTGGCTCCCCCGCCGCGGGCGCAACTTGTCGCCAAGGCTTTTATAAACTCCGATTTCCTCTGGCTGTGTTCAAGATACGAGTTAGGGGGATTTACGCCACCGCCCTAACCAAGCTGGCGCTGGACTGGGGGTTTAAGGTGGTCCAGGCGACGCCGAAGGTGGCGGCGAGGCTCGGCATAGAGCCGGACTACTCGCCGCCGGACCTTACCGTGAAGGACCACCTGTCGAGGAGCGGGGTGGTGCTACTCGGCGACTGCCCGGCCGTCGAGGAGTTTCTACGGCTGCTGAGGGACTACGCAGAGCCTGTGGTCTTCACCTCGCCAGTGGGGCGGCACGAGGTCTTCGTGGGGCGGGCCGTCGGCGGAAATGTCGTGGAGGGGCCCGGCGGCCTCCTCTTCGATGTGCCCAGCCGCTACGTGGTGGAGCAGGACGCCGTGTCGGTCTACACGGTCTTAAAGCCGCCGCTGGGGCCGGCGCGGGGCGTCGCCGCGCCTGAGATTGTGGTGGAGGGGAAGTACCTAGAGCTCAACACCACGGGCCGGGTCGCCTACAGCAGACACATACCCCCCGAGGAGAGGCTGAGGCTTAGGATCCTCGCCGAGACGAAGCTGAGGAACTACGCCTCTCTAGGCCTCCGCTTTAAGTCGTCGGCGCGCTACGCCGGGGAGGAGGACTTGGCGAAGGAGGCGCAGGAGCTGTACAGAGAGATGCTCCGCGTGTCTCAAGGCGGGCCCCCCGGCGCGGTGCTCAGACGCGGCAAGTGTCTCGCCGTGGCTCTCTTTGACAAGTACGCAAAGGAGCGGCTGGACGCCGCGCGCTCCGCCGCCGCGCCCACTGCCAAGGGGCACCACGCCCTGAGGGCGCAGGGCCTCGGCAGATGTCTAGACCTGCTGGACTACGCAGGCGTGGACGTGTACGAGAAGGCTGTTGAGTTCCTCGCGGAGGAGGCCGTGGAGATACTCCACATAAAGCCCTGGGGCGACGTGGTGAAGATGCGGGGGGAGGTGATACGGAAGACGCCTCAGATGCTCGTGGTGAGGCGGGTCTTGAAGCCGGGCGGCGTGTTAGACGGAATCGGCGTCAAGATCGAGAAGGGGTTCTACGCCATTACCTGCATACCGCGGAGAGGCCACTACGTGGTCCACAGCTACTACGACGCCGGGGGCAGACACGTGGGGACGTACCTAAACATCAACACCGAGCCGGAGTGGGGCCGCCGCGTGGTTTACATCGACCTCCTCGTCGACAAGGTCTACAACGGCGAGGAGAAAACCCTCGACTTAGAGGAGTTCAGCCGCTACGCCGACGCCTTCCCGGAGAGGCTGAGAGATCCGGTTAGGCTTGCGCCGGGTGAAAAAATGTACTGCACACCCGAGGGGGTTACTTCAACTCCTCCTCAGTCCGCCTCCTCTTAACCGCCTGGTCGAAGACGATCCAGTTCCGGTACCACTCTTCGTTCACCTTCTTCAACTCGGCCAGTATGTACCGCGTCAGCTCCTTCGCCGTCACGTTCTCCCTCTCCATAACCATACACTCCACCTTCTTCGCAATTCTCCTCGCCACGTCCACAGGCGCCCCGGCCTTGAGTATACTTACCACAACCTTCTCAGGTATAAACTCCTCCTCTTTACCATCTCTTTTCACCACCTTAACCATGTATAAATTGACACTCTTTTAAATATTTTCTAACGCGCCGCCTGCGACGGAGGCCACCTTGACCTCGGCGCGTATCCCCTCCTCGGCGTAGGCCTTGGCCATGGCGTTCTTCACGGCGTCGATGTGTTTCTCATCCACCAGCGCAACGACGGAGGGGCCGGCGCCGGAGATGGCGACGGCCAAGGCCCCGGCCTCGGCGGCGTATCTCTTCAACCTGGCGTATCCGTGGACAAAGGGAGACCGGGCCGGCTCCACCACGTCGTCCCGCATGCCCAGGGCAACCAGCTGGGGGTCGGAGGATGCCAGCCCCGCCACAAGCGCGGCAACCCGCGAAAGCTGAGCCACGTAGGTCCTAAACGGCACCTCCCGCGGCAACACGCCACGCATGAGCTTAGTCTTTTCAGGCATAGGCGGCACGTCGGGGACGCCCACCACGAAGGTTAGCCTCGGCGAGAATTTAACCACCTCAAGAGGCTGGGTAGAGACTATGACCACGGCGCCGCCGAGAGCTGCCGCCGCCACGTTGTCGAAATGCGGCGACCCGGCGGCCGCCGCCTCGCCGAGGCCGGCCGCCTCCACCACAAGCCGCGGATCCACCCTCAGCCCCGCCTCCCGGAGAAAAGCCGCCAGCGCCGCCGCCGAGGAGGCCCCGCTGCTGCCCAGCCCCCTCGCGATGGGGATTCTGTTATCCACCTCCACCTCCACGCCCCAGCAACGGCCAAGCCGCTCGAACAAGTGGCTGAAGGCCCTCTTCACGGTGTTGTCCTCCCCCGGGTCGAACCCCCTAAACCTGACGTGCACCCCGCACCCCGACTCCACCTTTACGTACGCCTCGGCGAAGTAGGCGTCGTGGGCGACGGCGACGACGTCGAAGCCTGAGCCCAGGTTGGCGCTGGTGGAGTAGGCCCTCATACGACTGCGACGGCCCTCACAGGCGCCCCGCTGCCACCAGCCACCTTTATGGGGAGGCCTATGAATTGGCCGGTGCGCCCAACCACTGCGGGTAGGTTAGTGAGGTTTTCGTATATCAGAACCTCGCGGCTGAGCAGGATTTTGTGTATCTCAAAGGGCGCGTGGTCGGGGCTGGGGGCGTCGACACCGACGGCGTTTACCCCAAGCTTGGCGAGGTGCTCCGCCAGTTCCGGCGAGATGTCGGGGTGCTCCAGCCACTTGTCGGTTCCTGCATACGCGTCGTAACCGGTTCTTATCAGCACGACCCAGCCCGGCCCCAGCTCCACGCCCCGCGGAAGCGCCTCCTCAAACTGCCTCAACCCAATGGCGGCCCTCGGGGGGAGGCGGCTGAAGTCAACGGCGACAAACCTCCCGAAGAACTTAGAGACATCTAGCTGGTCCACGGTCTTCGCGCCGGGGACGAAGTGGGCGGGGGAGTCCACATGTGTCGCCACGTGCTCGGGGAAGAACAACACATTGCTGTAGTAGCCGTGGACGTCTATCTTGCTCCACTGAAGAACGGCAGGCCGCGGGTATCCTGGAAACACAGCCGTCCCCGGCCCCACTGCCATGGTTAAGTCGACATACATAGCTACGCGAAGGCCTAAGTATATAAGCCTGTCGTCTCTATATCAGAATGCTTAAATAGTTGCACTTTACAAACAACAAATAAAAAAGATAATACATGGGTATTACTGTATAACTGTTATAAATGTAGAGGTACAAAACTACAACCCACGGCGCTTAGCCGCCCCCGGGCCTAACCCCCAAGGGCCCCCACCCTTGGAGGGAAACGGGGGATAAGCCGGTGGCGCTGGACGGGTCCACCCCGCCTGGCGTTGCCGGCGAAATCGGCGCCGACGGCTGGGCGTCGTGGGTCTTCTCTTTTGTCTACGGCGTAATCAACCTCCTCCCTCCGTCTACCGGTATCAACGCGCCCGTCACCCACCTCGCCTCGTCGGTAAGCAACCACAGCACAACGTCGGCGACGTGTTCCGGCGGCGCGGCGGGCGCCCCCAGCTTCGCGGCCTCCACCTCCCTAGACATGGCGCCGGGCGCCACGCCGTTGACCCTGATGCCTCTCTCTAGAAGCTCAGCGGCTAAGATCTCCACAAGGGCGGCGGCTGCGGCCTTGCTCACGGTGTAGGCCAAGGCGCCGGGGGACCTCTTGATGGGCCCCCATATGGAGGTCACGAGCACCACGGCGGACCCCGGCCTCATCAGCTTAAGGAAGGATTTGACGGTCCAGAGATGCGCCCTTAGGTTGACCGAAAGCATGGAGTCTAGGACCTCCTCCTCTGTTTCCTCAAGCCTCCCAGGAGCCCAGCCGCCCGCCGTGATGGCCAAGCCGTCCACGCGGCCTAGCTCCCTCTCGGCCGCCGCGGCGGCGGCCGCGGCCCCCTCGGGCTTGGAGAGGTCAAACGCCCCAGTCCTTATCCCAAGCGCCGCGAGGGGCTCCAGGTGTTCGCGCCGTCTCGCCACGGCGTAGACTTGGGCTCCCTCCTCCAGCGCGCGCCGCGCTACGGCGGAGCCCAGTCCGGGCCCCGCGCCTGCCACCACCACGTTTCTGCCGCTGAGCCTCATGTGTCTATGCTGATATGTACATTATAAGCTAGCCGCGGCGGTGTTGTATGAGGCAGAGGACCACCCCGGCTAGTAGCCACAGGCCGAGGGCCCAGAGGTATCTGTACTTCTCCAGGACGGTGAGGGTTATGCCCACTGGGAGGAGGGACATGGCGACGAGGGCTGAGAGCGGTATTCCCGCGACATACGGCGTTTTGAAGGCGCTGTAGAGGGTGCCGCCTCTAGCCGCCTTTGCCAGCGCCGCGGCCACCAGCAGGTAGTTTAGGAGGGACCCGATGGCGTATATAGCCAGGATTATCTCTATCTCCCCCGGCAAGACGAGGGCCAGCGAGATTAGGTACACGGCGGCTAGCGAGAGGTACGGAGTTCTGAACCTCCGGTGTAGTCTGGCGAGGACCCCCGGTATGTGGCCCTCCTCAGCCAGCATATACATCATGCGGGAGAAGGAGACGTACCCCGCCAGCGCCGCCACGGTCATCACAAGGAAGAGGTTCAGGGCAGCGGCGTAGAGCAAGGCGGGGTGTATCGACGCGGCTAGATACAGCGGGGCCACCGCTGGGTCTTTTATGTCCTCGGGCCGCAGGGCAGACATGATGGCCGCCGTGAGCCCAACGCCGTAGAAAGTGCCCATCGCCACAACCAGGGCCGTGGCCCTAGGCACCTGCACCAGCGGCTCGCGGGCCTCGCCTGCCAGCTGGCCTATGGCGTCTATGCCCGTAAAGCCGCGGGACAGGAGCGAAAACGCAAAGAGGAGACTTGCCGCCTCTGCCCCGCCCCAGTTGAAGTAGGGGGGCAAGGCGGGGTGGAGCAGAAGAGCTGATGTTATTAGGGCGGGTACCACAGCAAGATCCAGCGACGCGACGGCCTTGGCCAGCGCAGCTGACTCCCTGATGCCCACGAGGGTGAGGGCGAAGAGCCCCGTGGTGAGGGCCGCGGCGAGGAGGGAGTCCGCGACGTTGAGGCCCAGCGCCTTGTTCAGGGTCTTAGCGGCGTCTATGGTGCCGTATGCCACCATCACGATTTGGTCGAAGGCGATGAGCCACGCGGAGACGTAGGCCACCGCGGCGCCGAAGGCGTATTTGACGTAGAGGTAGGACCCGCCAGTCTCGGGGAAGCGGGAACCCATCTCGCCGTAGGTGAGGGCAATGGCGGCCATGAGCAACACGCCGTATAAAGCGCCGAAGAAGGCGTACTGCCCGGCGTAGTACGCGATGAACCCCACCAGGAAGTAGTAGGTGCTCTGCACGTCTGAATGCACAAGGGCATACATGTCGAAAACGCCGAGCCTCCGCCGAAGCCACTCCCTAGTAAGCGCCACGGCAGTAAAGGGAGGCCTATATAAATTATGTACGGAGCCACAACGGCGTCCGCCGGCGTGCCAGATGAGCCGCCGTCCCGAGACGCAACTGCAAGTAGCGACGCCGCATGGACTAGACGTTAGTTCCTCTCTAAAAGCCGCCTCAGGGATCTGCATTGAGTAAGCAACATGCATAAATACGGCTATGACGACCCAAATGTGTTAGATGTGCTCCTCCCCGCCTTAAACGCCGCAGGAGGCGTATACCTCTTCGTGTTAGCCACCGGCGCCGTCAAGAGGCCGCGCGTGCCGCCGGACACGCCACCTGCGGATAACTACCTCGTCGTGGTGGTGACGGTGGGCACGGAGAAGGTGCTCCCCGCCCTCCGCGAGACCGTGGCCCAGCTACAGCGCCTAGGTCTCAGATACGTCGTGTTGTCGTCTAACCCCCTGGACATATCCAACGTGCTGGTGGTGCCCCGGGACCAAGACGGCAACAAATACAGGGCCGTGAGGTGGTTCGTGCTGAACTACGCAAGGCCCGACACGTGGTATATATTCCTCGACGACGATTCGTACCCCCTCGACGCCAAGTTCCTCCAAGACATCGCCTACTACGGCGCCAGGGGATACGTGGCGGGCAACGGCGTCTTGATCCCCAGGCCGGGGCGCTCCGCCCTTGCATACGCCCTCGACTGGATCAGGCACTTCGACGACCTCACACGCTTCCGCCTCGCCCTGGAAGGCCTCCGGAGGCCCATATTCGGCATGCACGGGGAGTTGCTCATCATCCGCGGCGACGTGCTGAGGGAGTTATGGCCAGCCATGGGCGACACGGTGACGGAGGACTTCCGGCTCGCCATGGAGCTGGTCAAGCGGCGGTACCGCACCTTCCAGAGCAGGACATACGTCTCCATAAAAAGCCCAAACAGCCTCCGCGACTTCATCCGGCAACGCGCCCGGTGGGCCAACGCCCTGGGAGACGCCGTGAGGTACAGAAACCCGGCGCCGCCCCTTTCCACGGCCCTTGCGGCGTTTTTCTCCGCCGCGATCCCCCTCACAGCCATATACGGCCCCACCTCCGCCACGGCCGTCGCCGCGGTCTACGCCGCCGTATATATCTACGGCAGCCTCAAAGCCAAACGCTACGTAATCGACGTGCTTCTGGCATCCCCCCTGGAACTCCTCGCAATGCTGGCTGGCGTAATACACCGCCCTAAACGCTTCTACGTAATAGACAAATCTTGAAGCTCCAGGAGACGCGGCTCCGCGAAGAGGCTAAAACCCTCCATTCATCTCTCCATGATCTTCCTCGTCCAACACGGCAAGGCCTACACAGAGGCTGAGGACCCGGAGAGGCGGCTGACGCCTGAGGGCATTGCGGAGACAGAGAAGGTAGCTAGACATCTCGCGGCGGCTGGCGTGAGGCCGGCCGAGATAATACACAGCGGCAAGACGCGAGCCCGGCAGACGGCCGAGATCCTCGCCAGACATCTCGGCGTCCCCGTCAGAGAGGGGGAGGGCCTAGGCCCAAACGATGACCCGACCCCCTGGGCCCGGCGGCTCTCCGAAGCCGACAACCTCATGGTGGTGGGCCACCTCCCCCACCTCTCCCTACTCGCCGCCCTCCTACTCACGGGAGACCCACCCAAGGAGGTGGTGAAGTTCCGCTACTCAGGAGTCCTCGCCCTAACCAAGGAACAGGGTAGGTGGTCCGTGGCGTGGTACATCACGCCAGACCTACTACCTCAACCATAGCCCCAGGGAGCTTGGCATCTCGGCCGCTGGGGCCGGGAAAACACATACGACGAGTTGAAGACTTTGACTCTAGCTACGTTGACTTGATTAATAAGATGGGGCCGCCGCCGGGATTTTTGGGCGGCTTGGCCTGAACCCGGGTCAACGGGACCACAACCCGCCATCCTAACCGCTAGACTACGGCGGCTGCTTATGCATAACCCCGGCATATATAAACTTTAACCGCCGCCATAGTAGAAAGCGTACACTACAGCAAGACATATAAAGGGAGTATGATACGGCGTCCATGGAGGAGAAGAAAAATAACGAGGATAAGAAGAGGAAAAAGAAGGAGGAGACCTACGTAGTAATGGTACGGTACGAGGTGTTTTAAGCCGTTGCGCAACCTCCGTCGCAACAGGTAACTGCATACTGGAAGTCTTCAACGAATTTCGGCGGGTCGGCTCTGTTTCTCAGCTCCGCCTTGACGAGCGAAGGGAGGCGGCTCTTATCATATTCTCCGCGTTTTTGTTTAATTGCGTCAATTAAATCGCTACAAGTGGAGGAGGGGGTGATCCCCAGAAGCTCGCCTAGCCAAGCCTCTAGACAAGGATGGGCAAGCACCACCGCGATTCTGCCGCCAGATTCAAGAGAGATTAATCCAACGAGGCGGTCCTTATCGAAGGAGAGCTGAGGTCGTAGACCCACGTCACGTAAATGTTCCGCAACAGCGTCGATTACTTGGTGCGGATCTAGCCCCTCAGTGTCTGCTACCACCACGGCACAGCCGCACTCCGACACGCCAAACTTGAGGTAGCGCCCAAGCTTGGCGTCGCATATATTAACCGCTTGTTCCGAGTGGCGGACACGCAATCTAAGCCCGAGGTGATCCAGCAGGACACGGATTAGATCCTTTGCATATCTGTTGTCCCTGATGAAATATATACAGCTCATCCAGTAGGCTCTAACAAGCCAGAAAGCACAAGTTCGCTGAGCGTTAAGCCGTACCTCTTTAACTTCTCCCTCGCCTCCTCCCTAAGCCTGTAGGCCTTCGTCTCTCCCCCTTCGAGACGTAGGACAACCACCTCGCTGGGGGACTTTACGTAGTCCAGAGGCACGGTGGAGTGCGTTGTGAGGAACACATAAGTCCCGCTGTTTCTCAGCTCGTCCATGAGAAACTGCTGAAGCTCTGGGTGCAGACTGTTTTCAAACTCGTCGATTACGACGACTGTGGGTTTGGCTTGGAGCGCAGTCTCCACAATAAGCGTTTTCAAAACACCGGAGGGCATGGCGGCTGACGAAAGAGACACACCGTCAGCGGTGGAAAGTCTCAAATAAACCCGTCCGTCCGTCGTCACGTCGAAGCTCAGCCTGCAGTCGCCGGCGTCCGGCACGGCGTACCTCACAGCCTCCTCAAGAGCAGGCGGCACCCTGCCTCCCGTCACCGAGAAGAGAAATGGCACAAAATTAGAAGCATCCGGCGCGAGGCGCTCATGACGCTCAAGCCGCTGAGGCGACCTCACAGCACGATGGTCAACCTCCTTGATCACCAAGAAGCCGTTTACAAACTTACAAAACATAAACCACGCATCAACAAGAAGAGACCCTGACAAGTTGAGAACCAGCGACATTAATGCACGCATCAACAAATAATCACTACCTTTGCCTTCCGTAGAGATAACCGGCTTAACCACCACCTCTTTCATCTGTCTAAGAATTTCAGTCTTGGAGTCTTCCACAGCTTCCATAAGTTCAAACGCAAGACGGATAGCCAAAGCTCCCCGTTGCATATCGTCACCTGTGCGACACGCGTCTAAAATAAGGGAATACTTAAACGGTATCTCAAACACGGCAATGCCTGGCTTCAGCTCTAATGATTGAAGATTACGGAGAAGATCTCTGACAGCTCTACCCATTAGACCATACCGCATGTATTCTGGAAGTCGGTCTAACAGGCTTTCGGGATCCTTTTCTGTTCGGAACTCGCCAAATAACTTGGTGTCCATTTCTATACGAAGCTTGCCATTTAACGTATCGTGCCGCAACGAGATGCCGTTTCTCTCTGTTTCAAGAACTTCGCCTAGTACGCGGAACTGTCCGCCACTTCCCGTGATGTGTACTTCGTAGCTCACACGCCGTGGGAGCGTGGGATCCGCGCTGGACAGCTCAAGCCCCAGCACTATGGGTAGAGTCTCGTCGTGGCGCCACACCACCCGGTCGTAGCCCCACCACTTGAGAAATGGATTGACGACACGTCCCCTGGCATAATCAACCAGATCGCGCCAGAGCTCAAACACCTCCACCAAGGCCGTCTTCCCCGAGCCGTTGGTGCCTATAACCACGTTAAGACGCGTGGGCACATCCAAGGAGAAGTCCCTCAGCGACTTGAAGTTCCGCACCCACAACCTCCTCAGCTCTATCCCGACCACAAAACCATGGAGACGCTGGTTTATATATTAAAACTCGTGCCACACATGAGAACGACACAACCCTTATTCCTAACTTATATGGCCGCAGACACGTCGGGAGGACACAACAAAATATTTTTGCGGAGCATGTCGTATTGGGGGTGCGTAGGCGAGGGATTGTTAAGTTTGTACGGAAGGTTGGGGCCGTGTTGGCGGAGCAGGTGGCGCACTACTTCGGAATGCCGGTGGAGGAGGCTCGGCGCCTCCTCGACGAGCTGGTGGAAAGGGGGGAGCTGAGGGCGGTGGAGATAGCTGGGCTGAAGTTCTACTTCGTAGACCCCAAGGAGGCCGCAGAGGTGATCCTCGGCTCCATCAAGCCGGATTAATCTCTAGGCGCCGCCTCGGGCTCCGCCGGGGAAGGTTTTATATATCTGCCTCTCACTTGTTTTTATGAATGTGGCGCATGTTGGGGTGTTGCTAATCGGCGTGGCGCTTATTATAATCGCCGTCTTAGCCGTCTATGTATACCTTGACACAAGGAAGACGTATCCGCCCGCGGAGCCGTTGCCGTTTAGCGCCTACTGCCACGACGGCGTGGTAGTGGTTTCGGCCCGGGTAGACCTGAGAGACGTAAAGGTGGTGGACGCAGACGGCAGGGTCTACTGCACCTTCACCTCCATCAAGGCCGGGGCCGAGAAGCTTTGTAGGGTGGGAAACGCCACGGTGTATCTCGTGGAGACGGGCGACTTCTCACGTGTGGCGCAGTGTTACCGCCCCGTGCCGGTGATTCCCGCGGGGGATTAACTTAAAAGGGTCTTTTTACCCCCTTCCCATGCTTAGGGTGGAGAGGCAGGGGCCGATCGTTAGGCTCGTCTACGAGGGGGGCGGGAGGGAGGCGGTGGCCATCGGCCCCCTCTCAGACCTCCCCACGGTGCTGGGCCTCTTCGTGGCTCAGATGACTAGGGAGGGGTTCACTGCTGACGACATCTGCACCGCGTTGAGGAAGGCCCTGGAGGAGCTGGGAAAAAAGTAGTTATTTTTTCCTAGCCAGAAGCGCCAAGACCACAGCCCCAACCACCGCAATCGCCACCAACGCAACCACCTCAACAGGTAGCCCAGAGGGGGCCGCAGGCGCCGCTGTGACCACAGGACTAGTCACAGTCGGCGTGGCGGCGGCCGGTGTAGAAGTAGACACAGCGCCAGTGGGGCTGGGCGTTGGGGTTGGAGTAGGTGTGGTGGTGGGTGTTGGGGTGGTCGTTGGGGTTGGTGTCGGCGTTGGGGTAGTGGTTGTGGGCGTCGGGGTTGTTTGGGTTGTTGTAGAGGGAGTCGTGGCCGTCGGGGTGGTGGTTGGGGTGGGCGTGGTTTGGGTCGTGGTGGGCTGTCCTATCTGTATGGTGATGGGGGTTCCGCCTGGTGCCTGTATCGGTACTGTGGTTGGCGCCTTGTATACGAATTTGTAGAGGTAGGCGGGTTGCTCCTCTAGGTAGGAGGCTAGGAGCCTCGTCCCGTTGACAACGAGGAATGGTATGCCCACGTTGGGGTCCTCGGCTCTGAGGGTGACCGTCACAAGGTCGCGGGGCGTGGGGCTTCTGGGCAGTATCCTCTCGACGGTTATCTTGGGGGCTGGGGCGTATTCGCCCACCACTACCCATATGGGCTGGCCGGAGAGCTTGAGGACGTAGCGGGTGTATTTGCCCAGGGGGTGCTTCTCGGCCTTCACTAGCTCGGCTGTGCCGTTGAGGGCCTTGACGCCGGCGTAGTCGCCGGGGAGGTCAACGGCAAGGGTCCCCGACACCACGTCGCTGTCTATGTATATCTGGGCCGCCTTGGAGCCCCACGTCATCACGGCAAATTTCTTGTAGGTCCAGACCTCGGGGTCTACCTTGACCGTGCCGTTGGGGAACACCACGTAGGTCCTGAAGCCGTGGGAGGTGTCTATGGAGCCTCCCAGGGTTCTGGTGGTTACGAAGTACGTCCCGTTTATGACTATGGTGGAGTTGCCGCTGTGTACGTGGCCGGACATGACCAAGGCGACCTTATACCTTATAGTGAGGTCAAGGAACTTCTCGAAGGCGGGCCTGTTCTGTAGGTAGCTGGTGTAGACAAGGTAGTAGGGCCTCCTGCCGGTTGGGTCTTTGTTGAGTCTGTCCACGTCCTGGGGACCGCGGTAGGTCTCCACCACATAGGCGTTCTGGAGGTAGAAGGGCGGGTGATGCATAAGCACAATCTTCACCTTGTCCGGATGCCTCGCCAGGACTGCCTCGTAGAACTTGACTTGTTCGTTTGTGAGATAGCCGTCGAAGCCAGTGTCTAGGCCTATGATTAGATAGGGGCCGACCACTCTGTACCAGTAGGGGAGGCCCTGGTATTTTTTGTAGTTGACCAGGGGGTCGTCCCCCGCGTGTTCATGGTTGCCGGGTATCACAAACACGGGTTTTGTTATGGTGGAGGCGTAGCGGACGAAGAGGAGGTGGTGCCAGGCCTGCCCGCCGACGTCTGCCTGGTCGCCTGTGAAGAACACCACGTCGAAGGGCATGGCGTTGGCGTAGAGCGCCCCGTGGATCAGGCGGTACACAGAGGCCATGTCCAGCTCCACGCCCATATGTTCGTCGGTGAGCTGAAGTATCCTGAGGGGCCCGGCGACGTTGCCCACCCACACGGCCTTAGGCTCGTATATCTCCCCGCCGTTTATCACAATGTCATACAGCCCAAGCGGCGTGTCGGGGGGGATATTCGCCGTAATTACGTTGCCGGAGGTCGTGAACTTGAGCTGTATTAGAGGCGCGCCGGGGGCCGCCAGCGCTACGCTGTTAACCGCGGCGGGGGCGTCGAGGGTGATGTTGAAGGAGCTACCCGGCGTGACGTATATGGGGGTGCCCCACCTGGGATCTACGATAGAGGCGGCGATGAGAAAAGCGGCGGATAGGAGGAGGGAAAAAAGAGACCTCATCGTGTTTTTGTCCCCTCCGCGGCTGATGTCTTGCCTCTGCGCAGGGCGAGGACGGCGGCGGCTATGGCGAAGACCAGCGCCAGAGCCGTGCCGGCGAGGCCCGTGGTCTTGGCGTTGTTGGCCTCGGCAACTGCGGCGTTGAGTTGCTGGGTCAGCTGGTTGATCTGCTGGTCGATCTTCTTGTTGAGATCCGCTACCTGCCCGCTGAGGCTGTTTACCTGGCCAGATACAGTGCCCAGCTGGCCGGATACCTGAGAGACGCCGTTCTTAACCGCGGCTAGGTCGCTCTGAAGAGCCGCGACGTTGTTTTTGAGAGCCGCCACATCGCTCTTAACTCCAGCCACGTCGTTTTTAACAGTCTGCACATCTGCGGCGAGCTGGCTCACAGCCTGTGTCTGCTGAATCATCGTGGTGAGCTCTCTGTAGTTGCCCGTGGCCCACAGCATTAGGTTTCTGAAGAACCTGGGCCCATCCAGCGGCACTCTGTAGTAGACCGGCGCCACGCCCGGTTCGTAGCCGCCGTAGGGGGTTTCGCCGGAGAGTATCAACGCGCTTCCGCTGGGCATGAACTCCACGGCCATTAGGGCGAAGACGCCGCGGTCTCCCGCGGTGTGGGCCTTGCCGTCTCTGCCCTTCTTGTCGGCCGAAGTCCTGTGCTCGACAATGACGCCGTTTTGGGTGGTCCTGACGACGACGTAGATGTTGTTGTAGTACTTCTGCACCTCGGGGCTTGTGGCTGGGACCCACTTGCCGTCGGGGAGCACCACCGCGACCGCGCCGGGGCCGTGGAAGAGGACGCGCTGGGCCATGAAGCTGAGGAAGCCCAGCTGAGGCGGCGGGTCGACGACGCCTATCACCCTATAGCCCGCGCCCGCGTTGTGTTGCGAGTCCTCCACAGAGACGAAATCCACCCTTATGTGGGCGCCTAGGTACTCGGCGATGTCGTCGCACGCCACCTGGGACTCCTCAGAGCCTTGGGCGGGGTAGTCCGAATCCGCGGCGCACCACAACACCTTCCCACCTGTCTCGAACCACTTCTTCAGCGCCGCTAGCTCAGCCTCCGTCAGAGGCTTAGGCGGCTGGCCCAGTATAATCACCTTGTATTTTGAGAGGTCTATCGTGGAGAGATCCCCCCTCACCAATACGGCGGTTTTCGTGGCGTTTAGTCTCAAGAGCAAGGGGTCCCTCACCTCGCCGGGGGGCACCAAGATGTGTAGCTGGGCGAAGTCGGATATGGCGTAGGGATTTACGGTGCTGTTTACCCAGAAGTCCAAGCCCTTGGTGGCCTCTCCGTGGGCAACGTCGACGAGAATTGGTACGTAGAGTTGTTGGGCGGCGGCTAGGGCCGCCGCCAGGAGAGCCGTTACTATTTCGGTTCGCATAATTGGGAGTGTTCAAGGTTTTAAATGTATTGTGCATAGCACTCCGCCTTCGGGCAAATATTTTAAATACTTGAATCGATAGAGCCATGCGAACAGGCCTAGTCCTGGGAATAGTTGCGCTGATTGCAATCGCGCTTGTGGCGATTTACTTCGCCACACTCCCCCCACCCCCCACGCCCACCGTAACTACGCCCACCACAACCACCCCGACGGCTACAACTCTGCCTACAATAACCCAAACAACCCCGACGCCCACAACCACCACCCCAACGCCGACACCAACCCCAACAACCACCCCAACACCCACCACCACACCTACTCCAACCCCAACGACCAGCCCCACGACGCCTGCTCCGTCGGCTTGTACCACTCTTTCAGTCGTTACCAGACACCCCACAGACATACTTGACGCCGCTAGGTCGTTGTTTCTAAAAAGCGATGTTGCGAAGAAGTATGGAATTAAAGACGTGGTGTTTAGGCCGGTGGCCGCGGGGCAGTGGAGGGCGCTCATCCAGAGTGGGCAGGTAGATGTGGCTTGGGGCGGCGGGCCGACTCTCTTTGACTCGCTCTATAAGGACGGGCTTCTTCTGCCGCTTGAAGGCCCGGAGGTGAAGGCGGCGCTTGCCCAGATACCCAAGACCATAGCGGGGATGCCCATGACGCGCACGGGCCCCGACGGAAAGGTGTATTGGGTGGCTTGGGCTGTGTCGAGCTTCGGCGTAACTATAAACAACAAGGTGTTGAAGCAGTTGGGTCTGCCCGAGCCCAAGACATGGGCCGACTTAGCCTCCTTTGAGTACGGTAAAGGCGTCATTAAGGGAATCCCCGTGGCTGGCTTGGCTAACCTCCCCGCCTCTACTAGCAATACTAGGATTGCGGAGATCATCCTCCAAGCCTACGGCTGGGAGGAGGGGTGGCGCGTCATAACGCTCACTGCCGCCAACGGCAAGATCTTCGGGGGGAGCGAGGCGGTTAGAGACGCTGTGATCGCCGGCGAGATCGGCGCCGGGTGGACCATCGACTTCTACGGATACACGGCCCAGCTCCAGAACCCGGACACTAAGTACGTCATCCCGCCCGACACCTCCGTCAACGGCGACCCAATCGCGGTGGTTAAGAACACCAAGTGCCGGGACGCCGCTGAGGCTTTTGTGGCTTGGGTAATTACGGAGGGTCAGAGGATTGTGTTCGACCCCAAGATCAACAGGATGCCCGCCAACCCCAACGCCTTCAACACGCCGGAGGGGCGGCAGAGGCCTGACCTAAAGACTATCTACGACTACATGTTGACTTTGAAAACCATCGACTTCAACGACACGCTTGCCCTCGCCGTGGAGAACGTGGTGATGTACTACTTCCAAGCCGCCATCAACGACAACGCCGACGTACTCCAGCAGACTTGGAGTAAGTTGCTGAGGGCATATTTCGACGGGAGGATCGACAAGGCTACCGCCGAGGCCCTCGCCAAGAGGTTGGGCGAGCTGGTTACGTTCGCAGACCCGGAGACCGGTCAGTCTGTCAAGTTGACGCTTGAATACGCCATGAAGATCAACGACAAGTTGAACGACGCGGCGTTCCGCGACAGAATACAGGCGGCGTGGAGAGAGGCGGCGCGGAAGAAGTATCTAGAGGTGGCTAGTCAAATCCCCTAGTTTTTTCAAAGGACGAATCCGTACCTTGTCTTGAGCACCTTCGTCGTCAGGGTGATAGCGGCTACTTGTATCGCCACCAGCAGGAGTCCTAGGGTGGCGGCGTCTTGGACGCCGTAGAGGCCGCTTTCGAAACGTTCCCTCATGAAGGCGGTTATGGGCATGGCGGTGTCTTGACCCACCCCCTTCAACACGCCGAGGGTTATGCTGAGGGAGACCTCGCTGGTGACGTAGACAAAGCCTATCAAGGCGCCGCTGAGGATGTTGTTCTTAAGCAGGGGGACCAGAATCTTCCTAAGGACCCCGGCGTACCCATCGCCGAGGTTCATGGCTACCTCCTCCATGGAGGGATGTATCTGCTGTAGCCCGGCGTATATGCTACGCACTACGAAGGGGAGCTTCCTCACGGAGTATCCCACGACGAGATACAGCTCGGGATGTCTCAGAGGATCTAGTAAGTCGGCTAGGTCGGGGGTGACGCCGCGGAGGCCTGTGGCGAGCTGTAGAGCCGTCAGGAAGTAGGCGTAGGCCACCACCAGCCCCGGAATAGCGATGGGCATCGTGGCGAGGGCGTCGAGGGCGTCGGCCGCGGCGCCTCTCGACCTGGCGGCGGCCACGGAGATGAGCATCCCCACCGCCACCATTATGAGAGTGGCGGCGACGCCGTAGTATACCGTGTTGACCACGCCCCGCAAGTACAGGGGGTTTTGAAAAACTGCGGCGAGGCGCTCCACGGCGTTTTCTAAAGTTAGGCCCTCGGGGAGGGGGGCTGTGGTCCACCTATCTGCAAACACCAACGAAAGCGCCCCCGCGAGGGGGACTGCAGCGGCCAGGACCAGGGGGAAGGCGACTGCGTATATCAACACGGCGCCGAGGGGCCCGGGGACGTAGGACTTAGGCCTCAGCTGTCTAATCAACATGGCGTACTGCCTAAGCCCCACGTACCTCCTCACGGCGAGGAAGGCGGCGATTGAGATAGTGAGCAGTATGAGGGCGAGGAAGGCGGCGGTTGGGCTTATCTGGCCCCGTAGCTGGTCGAGGAACTTGGAGTATATCTGGTAGGATAGGAGCTTCCTGGTGGCTGGGTCGTCTTGGAAGATTATGGGAGCCGCCACGTCGTCTATGGCGAAGATGAAGACTAGGACGAAGGCGGCGGCGAGGCCCGGCGTAGATAGGGGCAACACCACGTCTCTGACCGCCTTCCTCTCGTCTGCGCCTAGGTTGTTGGCCACCTCCTCTAGGGTCGGGTCGACGCGGGTCAGGGCGGCGTAGATGTTGAGGTAGGCTATCGGCAGGTACATGAGGCTCTGGACTATGGTCACGGCGGAGAGGCCAGAGATCTCCACCTTAAACGGCAGGTGTAAAACGTCGTGGAGGATCCAGTTGAGGGTGCCCCACCGGGGGTCGAGTATCTTCCTCACGACGTACGCCGTGGCAAACGGCATGACTATCAGGGGTATTGTGGCGAGGAGGCCGAGGAGGGTTCTGCCCGGGAAGACGTATTTAGCCAAGACGTAGGCCAGCACGAAGCCCAGCGCCACGTCGACGGCGGCCACGGTGAGGGCCACCCAGAGGCTGTTCAGCACGACGCCTAGGTCAGGCCCCCTGATTACGACGGTGGGCGGGTCCGTGGGCCTGATGAAGACGGCGTTTGCGAAGGCGTCCGGGGAGGGGTTGATGTAGAAGGGGTCTGTTATTGAGGTGTAGACCTCGCCTATGCCGGCTAGTACCTGCCAGAATATGAAGACCAGGGGCAGGACAAGGAATAGTCCGAGGAAGGCGTATCCCAACGCGGTGGACCACCTTATGAACCTCATGGCTTGAAGGCCCAAGCCCTCGCGATCTCTGCGGGCACCTCCTCGCCTGGTTGGGCGGGCGGTCTCGGCCCCTCGGCCTTAAGTACCTTCCCCGAGCACCTCAGCGTGGTTTGGTAGTACCTGCCGAGGAAGACGACGTCTTCCACGACACACTTGACCCCGCCTCCGCCGATGAATATGTCCTCGGGCCGCACCACGACGTCGACCTCCTCCCCCGGCGCCAGCCTGTGGGGGGTCTGCACGGCTATGGGGAACCCCACGTCTACTGCGGCGGCCTCGCCTTTCGCCTCCACGACGCGTCCCCTGAGCACGTTGGAGCGCCCCACGAAGGTGGCGACGAAGAAGTTGGCCGGCTTGTGGTAGATCTCCTCCGGCCTCCCCACCTGTTGCAACCTGCCGGCGTTCATGACCGCGATTCTGTCGGCGACTGCCATGGCCTCCTCCTGGTCGTGCGTCACGTAGATCGTGGTGATGGAAAGCCTCTTTGCGATTTTCCTAACCTCCTCCCTCAGCTCCACCCTGAGCTTGGCGTCTAGGTTCGCAAGCGGCTCGTCCAGGAGGAGGACCTCTGGTTGCACCACGAGGGCCCTGGCGAGGGCAACCCTCTGTTGCTGGCCGCCGGAGAGCTGGAATGGCTTTCTCCCTTCGAGACCTGTGAGGTCCACCAGCTCCAGCACCTCCGTCACCCTCCTCCTTATCTCCTCCTCGGTTAAGTTAGCCTTCTTCCTCCTCAGCCGGAGGCCGTATGCCACGTTGTCAAAGACGGTCATGTGGGGCCAGAGGGCCCAGGTCTGGGGCACCACCGCCGTGTTCCTCTCCTGCGTCGGCAGCCGGGTGACGTCGCGGTCGTCGAAGAGGATCCTGCCGGAGGAGGGGTCCTCCAACCCGGCGACAAGGCGGAGGAGGGTGGTCTTGCCGCATCCCGAGGGCCCTAGGACGGCCATTATTTCGCCGTCGTTTACCACCAGGTCCACGTCGTCTACGGCGACCACTCTGTTGTCGAAGACCTTCCGTAGCTTCTCCAGCCGGACGACGGTCACGGGGAAACCTACAGACCGTTATTTATATTCTATTGATATGTCTTCTCTATCCGCGGCGGGCGGTAAAGTATATAAACCGTGCCGTAGGGGGCGTCGTGTCTTTCGTCTACCCCGATGCGATAATCTCCACGGCGGGGCACGTGGACCACGGGAAGACCCAGACCACCTACGCGTTGTCGGGGGTGTGGGTTATGAAACACAGCGAGGAGATCAAGAAGGCGATGACCATCAAGCTGGGATACACCCAAATCGGCATATACGACTGCGGCGAGGAGTACTACTACACAGACGGTGTTCTGCAAAACGGGAAGTGCCCAGACGGCTCGGAGCCGAAGCTGATAAGGAGGGTTTCCCTGCTGGATGTGCCGGGCCACGAGGTGTTGGTGGCCACCATGGTGTCCGGCGCCGCCGTGGTGGACGGGGCGATTCTCGTGGTTGATGCCTCCCAGCCCGCCCCCCAGCCGCAGACCGTGGAGCACTTCGCCGTGTTGGATATAATCGGCGTTAGGCGCATGGTGGTGGCGCAGAACAAGATAGATCTAGTGACCAAGGAAAAGGTCCTGGAGAACTATGAACAGATCAAGGAGTTTCTAAGGGGGACCTGGGCCGAGAAGGCGAAGGTCGTCCCCATCTCCGCCCTGCACAAGGTGAACATAGACGCCTTGGCCACCTACATGGTTAAGGCGATTCCCCCGCGCGAGGCGGAGCTGGGGAAGCCCGCCAGGTTCTCAGTGCTGAGGAGCTTCAACGTAAACCCGCCGGGGACGCCTCCGGAGAAGCTGAGGGGCGGCGTCCTGGGGGGCACCCTTCTGCAGGGCGTTATTAAGGTGGGCGACGAGCTGGAGATAAGGCCGGGGCTGAAGGTGGATAAGCCGAAGCCCGGCTACCAGCCCATCTACACCAAGGCGCTGAGCATAGAATACAGCGGCTACAAGGTGGATGAGGCCAGGCCCGGCGGGTTGGTGGGCGTGATGACCGGCCTCGACCCCGCGCTGACTAAGGCCGACGCCCTCTCGGGGGCTGTGGCTGGGAAGCCCGGCACTCTCCCGCCTGTCTGGACCGCCCTAGAGATAGAGACGAGGCCCATACCCAGGGCCTCCGAGGGGAGGGTGGAGCAGTTTAAACAAGGCGAGGTGGTCCTCGTAGCCGTGGGCCCCGCCACAGTCTTCGGGGTGGTGCAGACAGTTAAGAAAGACGTGGTAAACGTGGCGTTGAAGAAGGCGGTCTGCGCGGAGCAGGGCTCCAAGGCCGTTATAATTCGGCAGGTGAAAAACAGGTGGATCGTCACCAACTACGGGACGGTGAAGGGCGGCGCCGCGGCGTTGGAGTAGACCCGCCCAGCTGACCTCCACGGCAACTACGGCTAGCAACCTCCAGGACCCCTCCGGCGCAGGCACCTCGGCGTCTACATCACCGTGCCGAAAAACCGGCGCTCCATGGGCCCAACCCACGCCTTAAGGAGGAGCATCTGGGGAGGACCCTCAGAGGGGGTGCGGGCTCCGACCTGTCCCCCCGCCGCGGCAGCTGAGGCTCTTCGTCGTGGAGGAGGCGCTTAGTTACGAGTTTTCAAGTAGGCCGTGGACGGCTCAGACCGCGGAATAGTTCTCACCGGTCGATAGGGGGCAAGTCGTCCTCATCGCCGGCCGTATTCACGCATTAATATTTGAACCTTTCTTTCTACATGTGTCTCTCCGACGTGCAGTACGGCGGGGGCGCCGACTGGGCGGCCGTTGGTGTGTTGCTGAGAGGGGGGAGGACCCTCCTTATTAGGCGTGTGGAGAGAGACGGCGACCCGTGGTCGGGGCAGGTGGCTTTTCCCGGAGGCCGCTGGAGGCCGGGGGAGGACCTCCTGGACACCGCGGTGAGGGAGGTGGAGGAGGAGGTCGGCGTGAGGCCCACGGCGCTGGCCGGGACGTTGCCCCCCTTGTCGCCGCGCAACGCGCCCTGGCTGAAGGTGGTGCCTCACGTCTTCACGGAGTGGGAAGGCGACCCGCGGCCCAACCCCGCTGAGGTGGCGGAGATGCGTTGGATAAGCCGCGGGGATCTGAAGGAAACGGAGTGGATGGGGACGCCGGCTTACGCCGTGGGGAGCTGGGTCGTGTGGGGTCTCACATACAGAATACTAGTCAGAATAATGGAGTGCGGCCTCCTCTAGCTGTTTTACCCCCTTCCCCCAGTTAGCACCAAGGTCGAGACATCTCATTAAGCCTCTTAATTCACCACAGGTATCCTCGCCCGCCTCATCAAGTCTCTGAAGTGATCCAGATCAAGCCCGCTGATCCACTGCGCCCGCCGGAGGTCCCCGGTCTCTATGTAGTAGATCAACGCAGCCCTCAGCCTCGGCGGAAGTCTCTGTATGAAGTCCCAGTCGGCGTGTCTCCTCCTCAACTCCCTAGCCTCTACCTCCTCCCAACCAGACTCCATATGTATTCCCAGTCTCTCCTCCTAAATAAGTGCAACGCCCCCTGCTCGTACCGCCTCAGCTCCTCCACGATGTCTTGTACAAACCCACGCCTCCAAGCCTCCACAAGCACCTCAAACGCCCTCCACACAGCTACGCCGAGGTTAAGCACGCGTGGCGCAAAGAAGGCGCCGCCGTTTTCCGAGAGGACCGTATACCCAAACCTAAGTCCTGCGGCCAGGCACACAGCCTCTGGTTAGTCAATTGCCTTTAGGGGCTTAGACCGGCTCAGCGCCATGAGCTCCCTCGCCTTTGTCTCTACGTCAGGCGTCTCGGTAAAGAGGGCGAAGGAGCCGTCTGCGAGTCTCTCAGCAACCCAGTCCACCGCGGGCGGCAACTGGATCTCCCGCAACACAGACTCCGGCACATGCACAACATCAAACAGCCGCGTCAACAGATCACGCCGTGAGTACCGGCTCCAGTCTATGAGGAAGGAGGAATCTGCAATAGCCTCAGGTGACACTGGGAACCCTCGCCTTTATCCTCAGCTCGTTAAACTCGGCCACGGACATGCCAGCGATGCGAGACGCCACGTAGATATCCCCAGTCTCGATGTAATAAAGCAACGCCGCTTTGAGCTTAGGCGGAAGCCGCTTTATGAATTCCCAGTCGGCGTGTCTCCTCCTCAACTCCCTAGCCTCCCTAAACGCCTCAAGGACATCCTCCACGGCTAGTACATGGCAGATAGTTATAAACTATTCGTACCTCAACGCGTCCACGATATTGAGCCTGCCGGCCCTGTAGGCGGGCGCCAATACGCCGAGTATGTTTACGGCAACTACCAGCGCCGCGGAGGCGAGGACGACGCCGGGCGTCGCGAGGAGGCGTAGGTACATGCCGGGGCCGAGCGGTATCGGGACCATCGACGCAGCCGCCAAGACGGGGAGCGCCGCCGCGATGCCGACCCCCACGATAATCAGCGCCTCCAAGATCAACATGGCCACTACGTGCCTCCTCTTGTACCCCACCGCCCTCATTATGCCTATCTCCTTGGTGCGTTGCAACACCGATATGGCCATGGTGTCGTAGAGCCACATGGCTGTGACGAGGGTGCTGACCCCAGCAAGCGCCCCAAGCCCCAGCTGGGCCGTGGAGGCGAACTGCCCCACCTGCCGCGCAAGCGTCTGCGGCGAGAAGATCTGCGCCTCCGGGAAGTAGGGCCTAAGCCTCTCCGCGGCGCGCTCCGCGGCCTGGGGGCTCTCCGTCACTATATACAGCATGAAGTACTCCCGCCGAGGGGCCAAGGCGGCGTCTGCGAAAACCCCAGCGTTGACCATAATGCCCGTCGCCAGCTCGAAGGTGCCCGCCACCACGAAGTCCGCCGCGCCGCCGTCAAGCCGCACAAAGGTGACTGGGGTGCCTGGCCCGAGCGGCTTGTCGCCGGCCATCCGTATGTTGTGGTTAACAAGGACGAGCGAGCCGCCGACGTACCGCTGGCCGCTTCGCATCGCCTCCCGCGGCACCAACAACTCCACGTACTCCGGCGGCACATAAAACACTGTGACGCCCGCCTCGCTACCGTCCGGGAGCCGGAGCCTCCCCGACTCGCCGGATATGGGGACAACCACGGCCCTTCCCCCCAGCGCCGCCGACGCCGTGGCCGCGTCTGCGTCTGTAAGAGGCACAGACCCCGCGATGACCCACACCGTGTTGAGGCCAAGTTGCTGGAAGGCTTGCTCCACCACCTGCTTAACCATTTCGCCGATGGACAAGGCCACGGAAAGCGCTAAGAAGGCTATGAAGACGCCGAAGGCCGCCAAGGCGGCCCTCCCCGCCCTCTCCTTGACGGAGAGCCACGCCAGCCTAGCGAGATCTGCCAGCACGGCCCCTCCAGACCCCCAGCGCCACAAGCGCCAAGCCCACGGCCACCACGGCGGCCACGGCGAGGAGCTGATCCGACTGAGTGCTGGACGTGGCGGCCGTCCGCGTAGGCGCCGCCTCGGTGGAGTTGACGACGACGGTGACGGTCCTCTGCGCCGTGTAGAGGCGGCCGAGCCTGTCGAAGTAGGTGGCGGTCACCGTCACGTTGTAGGTTCCCGGCCTTTCGGCGACGAGGGTGAAGAGGGCGTCTCTGCTGGTCTGCGGCGCCACGGCGCCCAGCGGGGAGGGGGCCCTCACCACCTTGACGCCGGAGGCGTTAAGCCTGACGTCCCTCGCCTCGACGCCGCCTGAGTTGTAGAGGCGCACCGCCAGGTAGAAGGGGTCCCCGGCGCCGGGCCTCTCGGGGGTCACCGAGGCCTCTATCAGGAGTACGGGCCTCTGGAGGGCCACCAGGTAGAGCGTCCCCACGTACTCGCCAGACACCCCCGATGCGAGGACGTAGGAGACCTTGTACCCAATAGCCACGTTCCCCACCACGTCCGCCGGAACCTCCACCGGTAAATCCACCACGCCGCCGGCGCCCAGATAGACAGTCCTCTGCGGAAATACCACCCCCGAGACTGGGTAAAGCGTAACCGCCACCTCCGACACGTTCACCCTAGGCCTCACGTATATCCTCACCATTTCTCGGCCGCCCGACGGCACCTCGGCAGGTTCCACCCACACATCCACCGGGGCCCTCTGGCTAGCCACTAGGTTAATCGTCGTCCTGCCCACCCCGGCCACTGACACGTCAAGCGTGACGACCGGGGAAGTGGGGATGATGTTCAGCACCACCTCAGCGGCGTCCACGCCGAAGAAGGGCACGGGGTGCTGGCCCAACACGATGCCTCCAGACACTGTGATTACCCCCTCCACGGCCCCAGCCCCCCGTATCTTCACAACCACCTTGTTTATGTCGTTCATAACGAGGACCGTCGGCTCGGCCGACACGCTGAGCGTGGGCTGTGTCTGATACACCGGGAGCTGGAGCTCCACCTTATCCACCGCGCCTGTATCCAGCTGGACGGTCACGGGGATTACGATGTAGGGGCCGTCGGCACAGACCTTGGGCCAGATATACGTCTCGCCCCTCTCCAGCGGGGCCGAGGTGTGCATTGCATATACCGTGCCGTTGACCGGCATGGGGTACATGACGCGCAGACCTACGCTGGAGCAACCCGAGGGGACCCACTGCCGATGCTCCACAACTACTATAGGCGTGGGCCGGGGCTTTACAGAAAGCGGCACCTGCCGCGCCACAACCACCTCCCTGCCCAGGGCATCCCTTGTCCGTATGGTGACTGTCAGCGAGGCGGAGAAGTCCAGCGGCGCCACCTCCAGCGGGGCCGTGAAGTTGCCGAGGTCGCCGCGGAACGTGACAGGGCCATACAGCCTCGCCCCCACCGCCGACACCTCCACAGTGCCGTTGTAGCGGAAGGAGTCCCACAGCCGCAACAGAACCCTGCCCTTCACGCCGATCGTCAAGCCGCCCACGGCGGCCACCTGCGGCGAGGGGTAAGGCGGGATGTACACCTCGGCGTACTCCACCTTCTCAACGCCGCCGGAGAGGGCGCCGGATTTATACACGTAGCGCGACCTAAACACCGCGGTGCACCCCTCAGAAACCCCCAGCCTGTCGGCCCTCACCTTGAGGATCGCCTCGTAAACCCCGGGGCCTGCAGACAGCGACCGCACAGGCTCTGCATACAGGCCGCAACGGCTCAGCGACACTGAGACATCCACATGCTGATCCGCCAGAAAGAACGAGAGCTTGAGCAGGCCGAAGTCCCCCGGAAACTTCGGCACGTCAACCCACTGCGCACCGAGGAAAAGGAAGTCCACAGCCGGCTGAAAAACTGCGCCCTGCGCCGAGAGCAAGACGGCGGAGAAGAGAAGGAGGATTAGGCGCCTAGGCATCATGTATACATTTACTCACTATTTAGCCTTTTCCCATCTTTCCTTCAGCTTTTGGAATACTGGCGAGGCGGCGAGGGTAGCGGCCGTGATTAGCGCCACGTCTTTTGGTTCTGCTTGGAAGAAGGCTAGGGCGAGGAAGACGGCGGCGGCTAAGAAACCCGGCGTGACGAAGAGCAGAAGCCGCGGCAGATCAACCCTAGGCTCAAGAAGCCGCCAGAGAAGCGCCGCGAGAAGCCACGAAATAAACATGACAAACCCCACCCCCACCGCCGCTCCAAACAACACCGCTTTGTAGAGGATACGGGCCTTCTCCACCGACACACCCGCCTCTTTTGCGATCTTCGGCACAGCCTCAGCCTCAGGCACAGCCGTAACAACAACTACAACCGCCAGCGGCGCCCCAGCCAACACGCCAGCCACAGCGCCGGCGGCTAGATAAGCCTTTACTGAAGCCATGGCCACACCTCCACCACTGCGCCCGCCAGGATAAGCAATACAAACCACCGCCGCCTGAAAAACGCCGCCACGTAACCCCCAGCCTCAAGAAGCAAAAACAACCAAAACCTCGGCTCGGCATGTACAACAAGAGGAAAGCCGAAGAAAGCCACCTGCACCAAAGCCACAGCCAACACCACTGCGGAGTACCCACGCGGAAGAACCCAGATCAAGAAGGCCAGAAGCATGTTGTTCAGAGCAATCAAAGCGGTAATACCGAAGTCCATATCAGACCTGGAAGCATTACGGCGAATAGAGAAAGCGCCACTATCGCTGTTGCCGCCGCGGCGTCACTCGCCCGGCCGAACATAGCCCAGGAGAAGAGAAATGACGTGAATACGCCCAGCAACGGGTAAAAGACGGCGCCGGCGACGAAGGTGGCGAAGAGGAACTTGCCTAACGCCTCTCCGAAGAGCCTCCGGGTGAAGACGTCTAAAGCCCAGCCTACAACCACAGCCAGCACAACAGGCGTCGCCGCAGAGACGGCGAAGACAACAATGAAGTGATAAAAGCAGGCCGGAGGGCTTTTGAGCAAAGCGTTAACTACACTTAACCCCCAGTACGCCGCCAACGTCGCTACAGCGACTTGAAACACCGTATTTCCAAACTTCTTCTCAACTGCATACAGCGTCAGCTTCTGCAGTGTTTCTCTAAACGAGAGACCGTCGGCATACCTATAAGCCCTGAACTCTAACATGAGCCAGACTAGACGAAGCCAGAGAATAGCCCAGGCAAACAACACTATAACGAGGGGAAAAGCGTCAGGGGGATACACGTTACTTACGCCCCTCAACACGAAAACGGCGAAAGGATACACGGCGGCGCCGACGCTGATTAACAGAGAGGCAACAACGCCGTCTTTTACATGTTGCATCTCGTGGCGATACGCCTCAGGCCGCCAGATAGCCGCCGACGCGAAGAAAATGCTGAAGAATGCCGTGCCGCCGAGACCCTCCAGCCCGGTTTTTGGCGCCTCGAAGATACACACCAGCCGCAGAAACCGCCGCGTACAACGCCTCTCCTTAAAAATTAAAGAGAAAATAGGCACACGTAAAATATTCGAAAACTCAAGTATTAATACAGTCAGAAATAAAAAGAATAAATAAATTAAGAACAGAGACCAACTATACAAAAAATCAAAAAACCCCTCATGAATTAGAACAAAAACAGGTACATAGAGTAGAGAAAACGGAACATAGCCGAAAACTATCA
>WYEB01000147.1_pt1 | contig 28217 bp, 25 predicted proteins | sample 6343061 | NCBI WGS metagenome assembly WYEB01 (sample SAMN13812332, study PRJNA600296) | hot springs metagenome | biome: ENVO:00000051; feature: ENVO:00002007; isolation source: sediment sample from Evening Primrose shelf | place: USA: Yellowstone National Park, Evening Primrose Hot Spring ... | reverse complement strand
CCCAGCTCGGTCGATCTCAAACTCCTGGCCCGCGGTGGGCACCTCCACCTTAAGGCCCTTGCTCCTCAGCTCGTCCGCGAATTTGAGGGTGGGCTCCTCGTCCCCGTGGACCAGTATTATGAGGGGATCGCCCCTCAGGTCCTCCTCGAAGAACTTGAGCAGCTCGTCCCTCCCCGAGTGCGATGAGAAGTCGAACCTCCTCACCTCGGCCTTCACCTTCCTGCGGCCTCCCTCGGGGTCCTCCAGCTCGCCCCTCTCCATGAGCCTCCTCCCGGGGGTTTCGGGGGCCTGATATGCCACCAGCGCCACGCCGTTGCGGTCGCCCTCGCCGATCCTCCTGCTGTAAAAGACCGAGGCGCCGCCCACCAGCATGCCCGCGGGCGAGATTATCACCCCCGGCTCCCTGACTATCCTCCTCCTCTTCTCCCATGAGTCGACGTATTCTATGGAGTCCAGGGCGTCCTCCAGGGCCTCCGGATCCCTCAGGTAGTCCGACATGGAGGCCATGAGCTCGTTCACCTTCAGGGCCATCCCGTCCATGTAGACCGGGTAGGGGAAGCGATACTTGCGCAGGATCATCGCCACCTCCTGCGCCCTCCCGACGGCGAACGCGGGGATCAGGAGGGTACCTCCCCTCTCCACGACCTCGCGGGCGTACTCCACGAACGACCTTTCCTCGCTCTCCCTGGGCGGGTGCGGGCTCTGGGAGTACGTGGACTCCGACACCACGACGTCCGCCTCCGGGAGCGGCCTCCTGTAGCCGCCGATGAGCTCGGTGTCCAGGCGGTTCATATCCCCCGTGTAGAGGACCCTGCGGGATCCCTCCACGTAGATCATGGCGCTGCCGGGCACGTGGCCCGCGTCCAGCAGCCTGAAGGTCAGCTCGCCGACGCGGACGTCCTCCCCGTAATCCACGATCCTGACGCCATCGGCGAACTTCGCCACCTCGTACTCGGTGAACGGCGAGGCCTCGCCGGTCACCTTCACGAAGTCGTAGAGGAGGAGCTCGGAGAGCCTCGCCGTGGGCAGCGTCGAGTAGATCGCCGGGGACACCCCGGGATCCACCTCGAAGAGCGGCGCCGCCCCGCTGTGATCCAGGTGGGCGTGCGTTATGACCAGGGCTCCCACGTCCCTGGGCCTCACGTGAAGGGGAAACGAGGGCTCCTTCCTCCTGCCGGTGCCCACCATGACGCCGTAGTCCAGCAGGACCCTGGAGCCATCCTGTTCGACGAGCACCGCGGACCTGCCGACCTCCCTGGCAGCTCCGAGCACTCTGATCCTCATATCCTGCATCTCCACAAACCTTTTACTGGGCCACGTGACCCCCTGGTGCTATAAAGATTTTTGGGTGGATCCGTGATGATCGAGGTCAGGCCGAGCGGGATAAAGTTCCCCGGAAAGGCCCTGATAGCGGGCTTCCACGGCATAGGGGCGACCGGCTACTACGCCGTGAGGTACATGAGCGAGTCGCTGGGCGCGTCGAGGGTAGCTTACATAGATTCCGACCTCGCCGCCCCCATCTCCACGTCCAGGGGAGGCAGGATAGTGACGCCGGTCGAGCTCTACGGGAGCGGCAGCCTCGTGTTCCTGAGGACGGAGTTCCCGGTGCAGAAGGAGAACGAGGGCGCGTTCTACAGGGAGCTGGCGCTCTGGGCGATCTCCGCCGGCTTCTCCGAGGCGGCGCTCGTTGGCGGGCTGGACGCGACCCTCAGGAGGGATGACAGCGATTACAGGGTCGTCTTCACGTCCTCGTTCGAGCCCAGGGGCGTCCTTAGGCGCTCGAAGGTTCTGGAGGACGAGCTGATAATCGTGGGGCCCGTCGCGACGCTGCTCAACACGTTCGAGGCGGCGGGCTTCCCGGCGTACGCCATCCTGGCCTACGCGAGCTCCGAGAGGGTCGATCCCAGGGCGGCGGCGAACGCTGTCAGGGTCCTCAGCGAGATCTACGGCGTCAGCGTGGACACGGAGCCGCTCTTGTCCTACGCGGAGAAGGTGGAGAGCATGTCGAAGGCGGAGATCCAGAGCGCGAGGCCCAGGAACGAGTCCATCTACACGTGATCCGGGTGCTCCGAGGGCTCCAGCGACACCGCGATGCCCAGCCCGCCGAGGCGCGAGGCTATCATGCCCGACAGTTCCCTCGACGCGCGGTCGGGGGATACGAGCATCCTGACGCGCGAGATCCCCCAGCCCGAGAGTGCGGCCGCGACCTCGTCGGCAGTGCCCTCCAGGACGCGGCGATCGAGCGACTCCGGGTCGGGGGACACGCTCTGCGAGAACGGATAGGCGTCCACGAGGCCCACGGGAACGGGGCCGAGGAAGGGCGCGACCAGGTAGACATCGCCCTCGGCGCCCGCGATCCCGGGGAGCTGGAGCCTCACCGACGGCGCCACCACCAGGAGGACCGAGTCCCCGCGGGGACGGACGCGGCGGACCCGGGCCCTCGCGGACTCCAGCTCGGGCCTGTGGAGGTCCTCGGGTCCGAACAGGAATGCGGCGCGCCTCTTGTAGAGGCGCGTGAACTCGGAGAAGTCCCCGGACGCCTCCACCATCAGGGACCTCACGGGGTGGAGGCTGGGGTGGCACGACGTCTTGTGCATCAGGTACTCCCAGAGCCTGCCCTCCGCGACGGCCTGCCTGACCTCCAGGAGCTCCTCGCGCAGCACGTACAGGTTATGCCTGGCAACGAGGCCCACTAGCTGGGCCCTGGGCAGCTCGAGGAGCTCCCTCAGCGTGTACTTGGAGCATATGGGGCAGCTGCAGGGCAACTCCGACAGCGCGCGGAGCTCCCTGACGCCGCACCTGGTCATGTAGCGCAGCTCGCGCGCGAAGAGGACGTAGGAGGCTGAATCGAAGGTGTCGGCGCCCAGCGCGACCGCAAGCGCCATGGTCAGGGGATGGCCGGCCCCGAACAGGTGCACGGGCCTCTCCGGCGGCAGGTTCCTCTTGGCGGTGAGTAGGAGGGACGCGAGCTCCCTGAAGCGGTACGAGTTCATCAGCTCTACGGGGCTCCCCACCGAGTACACGTCGTACGGGAGGGCCGATGCCTCCCTGGCCGAGCGCTCGACGAGGTCGAGGTGGAGGCCCCCCTGGATGGGCAGCGCCCAGGCCATCCTGCCCCTGGTCCTCTCGACGACCCTGAGCGTCTCCCTCGCGGCCCTCAGGGTTTCCTCGACCGTCTCGAGCGCCCTCTCGCGCGAGGCGGAGGCGCCGGTCGGCCTGTCGAGGACGACCGCTATGTCGCTCCCCATCTCCGCCTGGTACTCGGCTATTGTCAGCGGATCGACGTCCACGTCGCCGTACTCCAGCACCTGATAGCCGCCGGAGTCCGTCATGAGGACGCCGTCGTAGCCCGTGACGCCATGTATGCCGCCCCTCTCCGAGATCCCGTGCCCGTAGCGCCTGTAGGCTATGTAGCTGTTGGTTATGGCGGCGCCGAAGCCCATGGAGAGCAGCTCGCCGCCCGGCACCACCTGGTTCACCGGGTGTATCACCGGCAGGAAGGCCGGCGTCTCCACGCTCCTCGAGCCGACCCTGAGCGTGCCCGTCCTGCCGAGGAGGTCGGTGTCCCTTATCCGGAAGCTCATCCCTGCTGTCCCTGGGCCTGGCGCTCCCGCATCTCCTTCAGGTAATCCTCGTATATCTTCCTGACCTTATCCGCGGCCGGCCCGGATCCCTCGACGACCCCGGCGCTCGTGACCTTGATCCTGTTCATGACCAATATGACGCCTATGTCCTCCCTCAGCGACACGTTGCCCGGGAAGGATTTGGAGAGGCGGTCGGCGAGCTCCTTCAGGTCGAACATCCTCTCCACCAGGCGCACCGCCCTCAGGGAGGAGCCGCTTATCAGCAGCTTGTAGACGCCGGGGAGCTCGGCCGGCTTCTCCAGCACGATGTCCAGCCCCTCCGATATCGCGAGGAGGCTCCCGCTGTAGGTCCTGCCGTCGCTGAGCTCGACCTCCACCTTCTTGCCGATCAGGGACGACAGCTCCTCCGAGAATTTCCTAGCGGCCACCGACAAACCGCTCCCGAGCGGGGGCCGACCCCTTTTAGCTTTCCGGTCGCCCGGCGCGCCCGGGCGCCGGGCTGAGCTCGGGGAAGCATATGGGCCTGAGGGAGCCGTCGCCCTCGCAGAGGTCTAGCCAGTCGAGCATCAGCAGCCTGCGCTCGCGGGCGCCGGATGCCACCTCGAGCACCTCCGCCGCTATCGAGTCGGGGTCGCGCGAGGTGGAGTCCACCTCGTGGACCAGGCCCTCGCCGTAGGCCCGGAGCGCCTCGTCGAGCACCAGGCCGAGCGCCTCCGCCAGCAGATTGTCGCGCAACTTGTCGGTGCCGTAGCCGCGCTCCAGGTAGCGCGGGAGCAGCACCTTTGGGGAGGCGCGCAGGACGACCACGAGGGACGCCAGGCTCCTCGGGAGCACCGAGGGGAGGAGCACGCCGGAGAGCACGCAGAGCCCCTCCGGGGGCCCGCCGAGCTCGAGCGCCGACCTCATCGCATCGACGTCGACCACGTACTCGGAGCTCGCGCGGTCGTACTCCAGCACGTGGCCCCGCTCGAGCGCCAGCTCGAGGACGGTGGCGTGGCGGCAGCCCAGGAGCTCGGCGAGCCTCCTGCCCAGCGTCTTCTTGCCGGTCGCGGGGGAGCCCGTCACCCCTATCACGCCGGGGCGCGCCATTCAGCAGCCCCTCGACGCCGAATCCAGGGCGGAGATCTCCTCCCCGGACAGCCTGAGCTGGACTGCCGCCGCCGCGTCCCTCACGTGCGACTCGCGCTTCACGCCCGGTATGGGCACGACGCGGGGACCCCTCGAGAGCAGCCAGGCCAGCGCGACGCGCGCCGGGGAGGCGCCCCTCGACGAGGAGATCCTGCGCAGCTCCTCCAGGAGGGCGGAGGCGCGCCGGGGATCGTACCTGCGCAGCAGCGAGTTGAAGCGCCCCACGGCGTGGCGGCCGCGGCCGCCGTGCGCCAGGAGGCCCTGGCCCAGCGGGCTGTAAGCGATCAGCGTTATGCCCTCCCTCTCCATGTAGGGGAGCAGCTCGCGCTCCGGGCCGCGCCTGCAGAGGTTGTACTCGACCTGGTTCGATGCTATGTCAGCCCTGGAGAGGTGGGCCCGGGCCTCCTCCAGCTTCCTCAGGCTGAAGTTGCTGACGCCGATCGCCCCTATCCTGCCGGACCTCAGGAGCTCCTCCATCGCCGACATGTACGTGCGAATCGGCACCAGCGGGTTGGGCCAGTGGACCTGGCACAGCTCGACGCTGGTGAGGCCCATCCTCCTCAGGCTCCCCTCGCAGGCGCGTATTATGCCGTCGCGCGTCATGCGGTGGGGGCCCACCTTCGTGGCCAGGACGAACTTGCCCCTGCGGCCCCTCAGGAGCTCGCCTATCAGCTCCTCGGAGCGGCCCATCCCGTATATCTCGGCGGTGTCGATGAAGTTCATCCCCAGCTCCTCCGCCGCGTCGAGCGCCGACCTCAGGTCCCCCGGGCCGTAGTCGGTGCCCCATCCCCACTCGCGGGCCCCCCACTGCCAGGTGCCGATCCCCACGGCGGAGACGCGCAGCCCCGTCCTGCCGAGCTCCCTGTACTCCACGCCGGGCTGATATGGGGAGGGTGCTCTTTAACCTGCCACGGGCGCCGCGCGCCCCCCGACGTAGCGCGAGAAGGAGAGCGCCCCAGCGATCGTCGTTATTATGACCATGAGCGCGACGGCGGCGTACGCGGATTCCCCGATGAGCCCGGCCGACAGGCCCGCCATGGCTATCGCGAGCCCCATCTCCCCCCTGGGCAGCATCCCCAGGGAGGACGCCACGGAGTCCCTCCCGCTCCTGATCGCGCCGTAGGCGAAGGGGAGCACGCCGGCGAACTTGAGGACTAATGCTAGGGCGGAGATGGCCAGCGCCAGCCCGAGGGCGGAGGCCGTGAACCCGCGGAGGTCGACCTCCGAGCCCGCTATGACGAAGAACAGGGGGCCGAAGAGCGAGGAGAGCCCGACGGCCAGGCGGCGGAAGCTGCCGGAGAGCCTGCTGGACGAGAGCGCTATGCCGGCCACGTACGCAGCTATTATGGGGGAGAAGCCCAGGGCGACCATGGAGGCCACCAGGCCGAAGAGCGCCAGGAGCGCGAACGGGTACGCGTAGCGCTCCCCCAGGGCGTTCGCCACCCTGGGGAGTATCGCTATCGAGACCGCGGATATCAGCGCCCAGGCGATCACGTAGTAGAGGAGCACCATGATCATGGAGGAGGGCTCGGCGCTCCCCGCCGCGGCTGCCATGACCGTGGAGAATATCATCAGCGCGACCACATCGTCCACGGCGCCGGCCGTCAGCAGGAAGTCCAGGGCGGGGCCGGAGAACCCGACCTCCGAGGCCACCGCGGAGGCGACCGCGAGGCTCGTGGAGGCCGAGGCCGCGCCCATCACGAGCGATGCCTGGGGCCCCAGGCAGCGCCAGAGGGCGGCCGCAATCCCCAGGAAGGGAAGCAGCGCCCCGAAGATAGCCCCCAGGAAGCCCCAGGCGCCGGCCCTCCTGATGCCGGAGAGCCCCTGCTCCAGGCCGGAGGCGAATATCAGGAGTATGACCGAGAACTGGGCGAAGAGCTCCGTGTAGTTGTTCAGCGAGATCAGCTGCATCCCGACCATCGAGTTCAGCACTGGGCCGAGCGCGTAGGGGCCTATGATCATCCCCGCCAGGAGCTCCCCCACCACGGCCGGCACTCCGAGCCTGGCGACCGCGCCCTTGGACGCCTCCGCTACGAACAGGAGGATCGATATCTCGAGGAGGGCGACGTATATCTCGCTGATCCCGCCAGCGTACAGCGCGGGTCCCCCCTAGCGACCCCGCGCCAGGCGGGAGCAGATGGCGGACTCCATGGATGAGGTGCTGCCGTGCCCCCCGAGGTCCGGCGTGAGGACGCCCGGGTCGCAGTCGGAGAGCACGCCATCCACCGCCGCCCTTATGGAGGCCGAGGCCTCCAGGAGGCGGCGGTCGCCGCGCCTGGAGGAGATCCACTCCAGGAGCATTGCCGCCGAGAGCACCATCGCTATGGGATTGGCCACGCCCCTCCCGGCGATGTCCGGCGCCGACCCGTGGACGGCCTGCGCCATGGCGAAGGAGTCGCCCGCGTTGAGGGAGGGGGCCAGCCCCAGGCTCCCCGCCAGGCCCGCGGCCTCGTTGGACAGCACGTCGCCCCACTCGTTGGGCGCCACTATGACGTCGAAGCGCCCGGGGTCCACCGCCAGCTCGTACGCGAGGGCGTCCACGAGGGCCTCCGAGTACCTGACCCCGGGGTAGGACGCCGCCATCGACCTCGCCTCCTCCACCATCATCCCGTCCGACATCCTGAGGACGTTGGCCTTGTGGGCCAGCGCGAGGCCGCCCCTCCTGCTCGAAGCCAGCTCGAAGCCGACCCTCAGGATCCTCCTGCATTCCCCCCTGGTGACCACCCTGACGGCCAGCGCCACATCGGGGGACGGCATGAACTCCCCGGATCCGGCGTGCATGTTGCGATCCGCGTACATGCCCTCCACGTTCTCCCTGACGATCACCAGGTCGAACTGCCTGGCGGACCACGGGGGGGACCTGATCGGCCTTATGTTCGCGTATAGATCCAGCGCGCGCCTGATCCTCCCGGAGGGGCTGGGGGATCCCGGGTCGCCCGGCGGGTAGGATCCCACGTCGAGCGGCCCCAGGATAAGCCCGTCGGCCGCGGAGATGGCGTCCAGCGAGTCGCGCGGCAGGCTCGACCCGCGCGACCTGTAGGCGCTCCAGCCGACGTCGACGCGGAACAGCTCGACCGAGCCCTCGGCAGCCTCCCTCACGCAGCGGACGGCGACCGGGACCACCTCGGGCCCTATCCCGTCCCCCTCGGCGAACGCCACCCTGTACACGCCCGGCGATCGCTCGCAGCGCTTTAAATGGTTTCGCGGAACGACCGCCGGAAAACGCTCTGAAAAGGCGTTTTCAGGGCGCCAACAATTTTAGCCGGGGGGGCCGCGCTGGGCGCGTGGCGAGGGTCATTGCGGACCACAGGGAGGAGCAGTCGGAGGTGCCGGAGATCCTCCGGGGCATGGGGGTCGAGGTCGAGTTCAAGCTCCTGGAGGTGGCCGACTACGTCGTGGCGGACGAGGTGGCGATTGAGCGCAAGTCCGCCCATGACTTCGTGGCATCGATATACGATGGGAGGCTGTTCAGGCAGGCCGCGGACCTGTCCAGCAACTACGAGATCCCGGTCATCGTCGTGGAGGGCGACCCGGCCGAGATGGAGTCCATGCTCAGGAGCGAGAAGATATACTACGGGGCGCTCGCCGCGCTCCTGATGGACTCGGGCGTCAGGACCGTGTTCACCTCGGGGCCCGAGGGGACTGCCGTGTTCATAGAGAGGGTCGCGATCAGGGCCCAGGAGGCCGGGCGCGGCGGCCCGCGCGTAGTAAAGAGGGCGAGGGGGGGACTGGATCAGATGCAGCTCTACCTGGTGGCGTCCGCCCCCGGCATAGGCCCCAAGCTGGCCGACAGGCTCCTCAGGCGCCTGGGGTCACCGGCCGCGGTGTTCTCAGCGCCCGAGGGAGTGCTGGCCAGGATAATAGGCGAGAAGAGGGCCAAGAGGCTGAGGGAGGTGCTGTACAGGCGCTACGGTGAGGCGGAGGACTCCCGCCAGGCCAGGCTGGAGCGAATCGGATGCCGTGCGTCAGGTAGTCGATCCTGCCCCCGTCGACGACCAGCACCTGGCCGGTCACGTACGCGGACTCGGGCGACGCGAGGAAGAGCACCGCCGACGCCACGTCCTCGGGCCTCCCGGTCATGCCGAGCATCGACCTGGACCGGAAGAACGACCTCGCCGACTCCGCCGCCTCCGGGGACCGGCCCCCCAAGGTCATGTCCGTCTCTATCCAGCCCGGTGCCACCGCGTTCACCCTTATCCCATGGGGCGCCAGCTCGAACGCGAGCCTCCTGGTGAGAGCTATGAGGGCGGCCTTGGTCACCGCGTAGAACGTGCTCCCCGGGATCGCGGTCCCTATAGCGGCATTCGACGCGACGTTGACGATCGCGCCCCTCGTAGCCTTCAGGCCGGGCAGGGCCTCGAGCGTCACGTAGAGCGGCCCCATAAGGTTCACATCCATCATCCTGCGGAAGGCGGCCTCGTCGAAGCTGGAGAGGTCCATGAGCTCCATCACCCCGGCGTTGTTCACGAGCACCCCGATGGGCCCCAGCTCGGACTCCACCCTCTCCACCATGGACCTGACCTCCTCGCGCCTCGACACGTCGCAGCGCACGGCGATGCCGCCCACGCGGGACGCGAGCTCTTTGGCGCGCGCCTCCTCCCTTACGTAGTTGACCGCCACCCTAGCGCCGGCGGAGGCGAGCGCCAGCGCTATCGCCCTGCCTATGCCCCTGGAGGCCCCAGTGACCAGGGCGACCCTGCCGTCTAGGGGACCCGGCACGGGGGCGGCGCGGCGGGCACCCCTATTAAGCGCTACGCGACCACGGCCTCCCTGGCGGACCCCTCGGGCAGCAGGGAGCGCCTGGCCGCCTCCAGGAGCCCCTCCAGGTAGCCGACGTCAGGCTCCTCGTGGAACGTGTAGCTGCGCAGGGAGGACTCCACTAGGTGCGCCGGGAGTTCCACCAGGCGAGCGTACGCCTGCAGGTCGGCCGACCTTGCCCTCGATATCGCCTCGGACGCCAGGCGGGATATCCTCCCGTAATCCCCAGAGACGCCGGAGTTCGCCGACAGGAGGCAGCACTGCGAGAGCTCGCAGGGCTCCGCGCGGAGCCCCGAGGAGGCCGCGATGGAGAGATAGGGCTCCCAGAGGACGCCCGCGCCGGCGGAGCCGGACATCACCGCGCTCAGCACCTCGCCGGCGCTCCCCGCGTAGCGCCTGGGGCCCTCCAGCCCCGCGCGCTCCGCGCACAGCTCAGTGTTCGATACGCGGATCACCATGTGCCCCGCGCCCGAGGCGCCGCGCACCACTCCCATGCCGCCCCCGCTCCCCCCGCCTATTATCTGCACCCTGCCGCGCCCGAGGCGGTTGGCGGCCAGCGCTGTGAGGGCCGGCAGCATGGCCAGCTGTATCCTGCCCGCCGTCAGGTCCTCGGCAGCCCTCCACGCGTCATCGTACACCACGAGGCGCACGTTGCCGTACATGTCCCTCAGGCCCCTCAGGAGCTCCAAGATGTACGGGTACTCCGCCGCCCTCATTATCCCCACCGCGACGACGCGGGAGGGCGACGGCGGGAGCGACGCCAGGAGCACGCCGCCCACCTCCCTGAGCTCGAGCACGCCGAGCGAGCGGAGCCTCCTCAGGTGCCTGAAGATGACGGCCTTGCCCCTCCCGACCGAGCGGGAGATCTCGCTGAGCGTCAGCGGTCCCCCCTCCGCCACGATCCTGTAGATCTCCTGGTCCAGCTCGTCGGTTCCGGAGGGCCAGCGGGGCAATGCTATCTGATGCGTGAGGGATCGGCTTAAGCGTTGCGATGGGAACGACAGTTCCGCGCGGGCGGCGCGTCACTGAGGGGGCAGCGAGAGCTTCAACAGCGCGGCGTGCTCGTCCGTTATGTCCATCTCCGAGTACTTGCTCAGGGACACGCCACCGTCGGGCAACACCCTGACCGTGTGGAAGAAGAACTTCCTCGCGTTGGCGTCCGCGGTGAAGAGCCTGATCTCCCTCGCCGAGGATAGGTAATCCCTGAGCGAGGCGTTCGAAAGCACGGATGACAGCTGCTTCGTGGCGAGCCAGACCCTCACATGGATCAGGAGCGCCCCGCCGTAGCCGGCCGACCTGAGAGACTCCAGGGTCTTGGCGAATATCTCGGCGACGTACGGCATCCTCTGTTCGCCGCCGAAGGCTATGAACGCGGCGTCCGCGCCCCATGACACGACCTTCCTGGCGACGCCGTCGACGTCGTCGGAGTAGTCGAAGAATGCCACCTTGCCGGGGGCGTACCCGTAGGAGTCCAGGTAGGCCGTGGCGGCGGCCGCCGCCAGCGACTCACAGATGCGATCCGGATAAGGTATTATTGCGACGCGGCTGAAGCCCCTGAGGAGCCCCATCCCAACGAGCCTGCCGGTCAGCACGCGCAGGTATGCCTCCTCCCCTATCGACAGCTTGCCCGAGCTCGCGTACATGCCCGATCGACCGATGAAGTTAGGGATGCCCCCTATATTAAAATGTTTCTGATACCTTTATGTTGAATTTGTTAATCAAAGGAGGCGTTGAAGAGGGGGCGATGTGCGCATCGAGCCGCTAATATACCGCGGAGTACGTCGGATTCGCAGGGTGAGCGGCTCGGAGATACTGGTCAGGGGAGGGAGGGTCCTGACCGGCTGGGGGATGGTGGAGGCGGACGTCCTCGTGCGCGAGGGGCGCGTGGCGGCCGTTGGGACCGCGCTGGAGCCGGGAGGGACGAGGGTCCTGGACGCCTCCGGGATGCTCGTGCTGCCGGGGGCCATCGACGAACACGTGCACTCCAGGGAGCCCGGGATGACGTGGAAGGAGGACTTCTCCACGATGACGAGGGCCGCGGCGGCAGGGGGGGTGACGACCGTCGCCGACATGCCCAACACATCGCCGCCCGTGGACTCCCCCGAGAGGGTCGCCGCCAAGGGGAGGGACGTGGCCCCGAGGGCGAACGTAGACTACGCGATCTTCGCGGCGCTCACGGACTCGAACGCCCCCAGGATCGATGAGCTGGTGAGGGCGGGGGCGATAGGCCTCAAGGCCTACATGGGGCCGACCACCGGCGGGCTGGAGCCGCCGGACGACTGGTCGGTGGCGCTCGCGCTCAGGTTCTCCAGGACGACGGGGATCCCCGTGTTCTTCCACGCGGAGAACGGGCCCCTCATCGAGGGGCTCTCGGGCGAGCTCCGGGGGGCCGGGAGGTCGGACCCGGCTGCGCACAGCGAGGCCAGGCCCCCCGTGGCGGAGGAGGTCGAGGTGGCCAGGATAGCGGCGATCGCGGGGGCGATGGGCGGCAACGCGGTGATAGCGCACGTGAGCAGCGCCGGGGCGCTGGAGCTCATAGAGCGCAGCCGGGGCGCGCTGAGGGCGGAGGCGTGCGCGCACCACCTGATCTTCACCACCGAGGATTACGCCGCGCGCGGGCTGCTGATAAAGGTGAACCCGCCCGTGAGGACGCGCGAGCACGTCGAGGCCCTCTGGAGGGGGGTGCGCTCCGGGCTCATCCGGACAATAGCCTCGGACCACGCGCCGCACGCGCCGGAGGAGAAGGAGGGCGACGTGTGGAGCGCGGCCTCGGGGATCCCCGGGGTGCAGACGCTCCTCCCCTTCGCGGTGGACGCCGCCCTGAGGGGGCTCATTCGCGTCGAGGACGTGCCGCGGCTCCTCTCGGAGAACCCCGCGCGGAACCTGGGAATCTACCCCAGGAAGGGGTCCCTGGCGCCCGGCTCCGACGGTGACATGGTGGTGATAGATCCGCGCGGCTCCTGGAGGGTCAGGGAGGACGATCTGTTCTACAAGCATCCGGAGGTCTCGCCGTACGTGGGGATGGAGTTCAGGGGGAGGATAAAGTACACGTTGCTCAGGGGGGAGATCGTGTATGAGGATGGGGGTGTGGCTGGAGGCCCGAGGGGGAGATGGGTGACGCGTGGGGGCGTCCGCTGAGGGCCGACGTGCCGGTTTCCTGCGTGCTGGACGCCCACTGCCCTAAACCGAACAGCCAGCGGAGGCGAACGGGTGCCCGAGAGGCCGTCTCGATCGGGATGTGGGGGCGTAGGACGGGATGGCCAGGGCCGCGGGCGTCCTGAGGAGTAATGTCGCCTCGCTGCGGACATCAGCGGGACAGCATCCACCGCGCCATCAACGCGAGGAGCCCCGTGAATAGCGCGGCGAACGCGGCCAGGTAGGCGAAGTCCAGATAGAGGTTGACGCCGGGCACCCCCAGGAGGAGCCCCCTTATCGCCTCGTTCGAGTAGGTTATGGGGTTGAAGACGGCGACGTCCCTGAGCCACCAGGGCATCATCTGGAGCGGGTAGAACGAGTTGCTCGTGAAGAGTAGGGGCATGTTGACGAGGTTCATTATCATCATCTGGCTCTCCCAGCTGGTGGACCTGAGCGCGAGGAGCAGGAAGAGCGAGGAGAGCCCCATCGAGAGCAGGAAGAGCGCCAAGTATGTGCCGAGGAAGTCGAGAGCGCTCAGCCCCGCCCTGAACCTCATGCCCAGGAGGACCGCGACCAAGAGGACCACCGACGCCTGCGCGAGCGACTTGATCACGGATGCGACCGACTTCCCTATCACCAGGTTGGACCTGGGGACGGGGGTCGTCAGCAGCTTGTTCAGCACGCCGAGCCTCCTGTCCCAGATGAGCGACATGCCGCTGTTCATGGACATGAAGAGCACGATGAACGACAGCATGCCGGCCGCGAGGAACGAGAAGTAATCGGTGACCCCGAAGACCCTCAGCATTATGTCCCGCCCCAGCTCATCTATGACCTGTGATGGCAGGTCGAGGCCGGGTATCTGGAGGCTGGACGAGGTGAAGAGGTTTCCCAGGTTCATCGCCTTCCCGAAGAGCGCGAGCCACAGCACGGGCTGAACGAGCGAGATCCCCATTATGAATGGCACCTTGTACCACTTTATCAGCTCCCTGTTCGCCACAGCCCAGATCCCGTGGAGCGGTCCGTAGCGCCTGGAGCTCATGACCTGGCCCTCCTGAGCGTCGCCCTCAGGGCGAACGCCTCCTCCGAGGATGCCTGCGCGTCCCTCAGCCTCCTTCCCGTGTACTCCAAGTAGACCTCGTCCATCGTCGGCTCGCTGACCTCCATCCTCCTGACCTGAATACCCGAGCCCATCAGCGCCCTGAGGATCTCGGGCAGCGCGGTGGACGCGTCCCTGAGCTTGAAGACCAGCGATCCGTCGTATTCCCTGGCATCTATGCCGGCGGACCGCAGGACCTCCTTGGCGGCCGCCATGTTGTCCACATTGAGCGTCACGACGTCCCCTCCTATGCTGTCCTTCAGCTCCCTGGGGGTCCCCACCTTCACTATCCTCCCCCTGTCCATTATCGCTATGCGCGTGGCGTAGAGGTCTGCCTCCTCCATGTAATGCGTCGTGAACAGTATCGTCATTCCGTACTCGTCCTTCAACCTCCTTATGTATGACCATATGGCGGCCCTCGTCTGCACGTCAAGCCCCAGGGTCGGCTCGTCCAGGAAGAGTATGCGCGGCGAGTTTATGAGGCCCATGGCCAGCTCCAGCCTGCGCCTCATGCCTCCGGAGTAGGACTCGACCTTCACGCGCGCGAACCTCGAGAGCTCGACCATCTCCAGCAGCTCCGCGGCCCTCCTCCTGGCCTCGTCCCGGGGTATCCCGTAGAGGCTCGCCATGAACATCAGGTTCTCCCATCCGCTCAGGTCCTCGTCGGCCGTGTATTCCTGGGGCACAACCCCTATCACGCGCCTGACCATGTCCGGCTCCCTCACCACGTCATAGCCTCCGACGATTGCCGTCCCCTCCGTCGGCCTCAGCAGCGTGGTCAGCATGCCGACGGTCGTGGTCTTGCCCGCGCCGTTGGGCCCGAGGAGCGCGAACACCTCGCCCTCGCCGACGTCCAGGTCCACGTGGTCGACCGCCACCAGGCGGCCGTACACCTTCGTGAGGCCCCTTGCCACTATCGCCGCGGATCCCTCAGGCACCCTCCGCCAGCCTCCTGAGCCTCTCGGCGATGCCCAGCATTTTGGCGCGCTGCCCCGAGAGGGCACCGGGGGTGGAGCCCACCTCCTCGAGGTAGCGCACGTAGCCATCGAGCTCCTCGAGCGCCGAGTCGACGCTCAGCGGCCTCCTCTGGGGGACCCAGTAGTTATCCTCCAGCTCCCTCATCCCGAGCTCGGTTATCTCGTACTTGCCGTCGGGCCTCCTGGATATGACGCCCTCGCTGACCATGGACGAGAGCAGCGGGTACACGGCGCCCGGGGAAGGCCTCCAGAGCCCCCACCACATCTTCTCGATGGTGGATATTATCTCGGCACCGTTCGCGGGCGACTGGCTCAGGACCCAGAGCACGAGCCCCCTCAGGGCGCCGTGCCTGTGGTAGCCCCTGGGCATCGGTATCATGACAGAAACGATATCGAATTTGATATTTAAACGTTCCGCGCGATTCGGAGACCGCGCACCGCTGATTAAATTTATAAACTAAACGTGATGAGGCCTTCAGCGATCGCCCACCGTCGCGGCCGCGGACCGCGGATCGCCTCGAGACGTGTTGGCCCGGCTCAGGCCCGTCGGCCCGGGCGCCGCCAGCTCATCCCTTCCAGATCCCCACGGCGAGCCCTATTATGAAGAGGATCGAGATCCCCGAGAATATGGCGGGTGCGCTCGAGATCCAGTGGGCCGCCAGGCCCACGGCCTTGGAGATCAGGTAGGACGCCGAGACGCCCGGCAGGGAGAACCCTATGTAACCGCCCAGGATGACCGCGACGACGAAGAGCACGAAGGACACGATGGCCTTCTTTATCGCGAGGCCGAAGAGCAGGCCATCGACGAATGCCAGGATCATCGCAATGAGGGGGGCGTAGGGCTCTAATGATGGAGGCAGCGCGAGCATCACGCGCAATCGCGGAGCGGCACATTTAACTGTTGCTCTGACCCCCTCCCCGCCCTAGAAGGGCGAGGCTTGCCGTTCATTTTTATCAGCGCGGCGGGCCGGGCGACGGAGCCCCGGGCGCAGGTATAAATAGAGAGGCGCGCAGGGCAGCGCCAGAGGTTGCCCAAGGGACTCGGGTTCTACATGGGGGCCGTGGGCTTCGCCCTGGGGATCCTAGCGTTCCTCGTCGTGCTGGTTCACTTCACGCTGATGACTCTCCTGCCGCCCCTGTGGCCCGTGGAGGTCATACTGTTCCCCGTGTGGCTCCTGCTGTCGGTCGCGGTCCTCGCGATAGGCGGCGTAGGGCTGTCGCTCGCGGGATCCGAGGAAAGATCGAGGGCGAGGACCGGGTACGCGCTCATGATCCTCTTCTCGATAGTCGCGTTCCCCCTCGTCTGGGGGTTCGTGATAGGATCCTTGCTCTCCTTCATAGGGGGAGTCGTCGGACTCATAGAGAGCTAGGCCCGCCGCGAGGGGCGCTGGCCACCTCGAGCGGCACCTTTGAGACGTCGTAGCCGATGAGCCTCCACGCGGCCGCCGCGGAGGCGCCGAGCGCCCAGAGCGCCGCGTTGTATGCGAGGTATGCCGCCTCGCTCATGGCGCTCGTGAGGTAGGAGGAGGCCGAGTAGGCGGCTATCGGGGCCGCCCTGACGAGCGCCACCATGAATGCCCTGCGCTCGGTCGGGAAGAGCGCTGGCTCGAAGACGATCCTGGTGGCCCAGGCCAGCTCGCTGAACGCCATGTTGAGGGCCAGGAGGGGGTAGAACGCCGCGATCGCGGGCGCGTAGAGGGCCCGGGCGATTATGGGCCCCATAGTGAGGAGCCCGCCGACGTACGAGAGGAGGGCGAAGCGCACGGATCCCAGGCGCTCCACGATCTGGGGCGCGATGATGCCCGTGGCCGAGGCGGCGGCGTTCGCCACCAGCACGACCACGTTGAGCGACTCGCCGGAGAAGAAGTAGTCGGCCACCACGAACGCCATCAGCCCGTAGGTTATGTACTGCGAGACGCCGAGGGCCGCGAGGAACGAGTACCTGCCCAGGAATCCGACGGTGGGCTTCACGGATGCCGCGGCGCGGGGCTCGGCCTCCTCGCGCCGCGGCGCTAGACCCCTGGCGCGCAGCCACCGCAGGGACTCCGGCACCATGGACCTCACGACCGCGATCGCCGCCAGAGAGGCCGCGGCGGCGATCGCTATGGAGAGCGCCTCTGCGGCGTAGGAGCCGGCCCCGTACGCGAAGGCGGATATCGCGGCGGCGACGGCGGCGCCCACGTTGTCGAAGTTGGTCGCCAGGATCAGGGCCCGGTCCCTCAGCGGCGTGGGCGAGACCTCGGCCAGGTAGGCGAGGGAGACGGGGACCTCGCCCTCCACCGCGAACGTGGCGGCGGCGTAGCCGGCCAGGAACAGCGCCTCGTTCATGGAGGCGTAGAGGGCGTCGAGCGCCACCAGGAGCGACCCGGCCGCGTAGAGCGACATCGTCACCAGGAAGGCGCGCTTCCTCCCGATCAGGGCGTCGGACAGCCTCCCCATCACCAGGTCCCCCGCCAGCGGCATGGCGGCGACGATCGCTATGTATGCCGGGCTGTGGTACTCCGGGTAGATCAGGTAGCCCAGGGACGTTATCAGGCCCCAGAGCATGAATCCCGCTGAGGTGGACGCGAATACCAGCCAGTGCTCCCTCGTCCAGCCGGACTCGGGGTCCCAGGCGCCGGCGCGGGCCACGGAGCTGCGCCCTGAAAAGTATGTTATAAGTTTTCGATAACCTGGTTATCGATAGGCTTTAGCCCGGGCTGCCGCCGGCAGCGCGTGCCCTTCGAGCGCTACTCCGGCAAGTTCTACCGGCTCCTCCACCCGAGGCCTACGCTGGTTATACTGACTTCGTGCGGCGGCAGGCTCGACGCGGCGCCCTTCAGCTGGAACACTCCCGTGAGCGAGGACCCCCCGATCATCGCGGTCTCCATGAGCAGGTCGTCCTTCACGCGCGAGTGCCTGCGGACGAACCCGGAGGCGACGCTCAACGTGATCCCCCCGGAGATGGCGGACGTCGCGTACAGGCTCGGGGCCGCGAGCGGCAGGGACAGGGACAAGGTGGGGGAGCTCGGCCTGGAGCTGGAGCCGAGCGAGCTGATAGGCGTGCCGGGGCTGGCGGGGGCCGCTGCGATCTACGAGTCGATCGCCGAGGGATCCGTGGAGGTGGGGCAGATGGATCTCGTGCTGTTCAGGGCCCTGGTCGTCCGCTCGAGGGCCGGCGCCGCGGGCGAGAGCGGCTTCCTGCTCGAGGTCACCAACCTGGCGCTGCACGGGGCCGGCGATGAGTTCTTCCGCGTGGATCCGAGATCCCTGAGGGCGTCCCCAACCCCAACCTGAAGGGCGGGGTTTTTCCACCGTATAACGCGAGGCGCGGGGGGTGAGCGCGAGCCCTGAGCCGCGCGGGGCTCGCCCGCTGTTCCTATCCTCGCGTTCGCGCTGGCCTTCATCCACGCCACCACATATGCGATTCCGCTCCTACTGATCGGCCGCAGCTGGAGCGCGGCCGCGTTCCCGCTCCTCACGGGCCTGGAGCGCGCGAAACCGGAGAGCCACCCGAGCTCCCTCCCCAGGGGGATCCGTCCACGGAGAACAGCGCGTAGTTGAGGGTCCAGCACGCCGAGGAGTAGGTCCAGCACCTCCCTGACATCCACGACGAGGCCGGCCGCCGAGGCGCTCGCGGCGGCGACGCTCGAATCCCTCACCCGGGCGAACCTGGAGTCCCAGTTCCTCCCCTCGCTGCCCGAGTCGGTCGGCGAGGAGACGGGCGCCCCCGAGGGAGCGTACTTGAGGCCCAGGAGGGCCCTAGTGGACTACGTGCTAGGACCTCGACGGCTGGATGGTGCGGGAGGCGCCGCCCACCGTGGCCTAGCTGAGGGGCGGGGTCCGGGAGCCCGGCGTTGCCCCGAGAGCGGTCAGGCCGGCGGCGGGGCCGAAACTATTGATCGCTGTCCCTCGCGCGCCCTCGAGCGGGCGCCTCAGCCGCTTGAGGCCGGCGGCCGCCGCCAGCACCTCGGACGCATCAACGACTGAGCCGTCCTTATTCAGGTTGACGTGGCATATGGGGCAGGCGGTGACTATGAGGTCCGCGCCCAGCTCCTTGAGCTCAGCGAACCTGCGCCACGACACGGCTGCCGCCACGCCCCCGCGCAGGAGCTCCGCGGGGCCGCCACAGCACAGGTTCCTCCTGCCGCTGCGGCGCGCGTACCTGACCTCCGCCGCGCGGCCCAACAGGGAGCCCACCGCCGCGAGCGGCTCGTCCCTCACCGCGAAGTGGCAGGGCTCGTGGTACGCCACGGATATCCCGAGGTCCCTCAGCTCCAGCCCTCCTAGGAGATCCGCGTAGTGGAGGACCTCCACACCGAATCCCTCGACGTACCTGGGGTATACCTCCGCCAGCAGGTCGCGCGTGTGGGGGTCCACGGTTATGACGCGGGAGGCCCCCAGCCCCCTCAGATAGTCCGCGAACGCGCGGGCATAGCGGGCGAACTCGGCGTCGTGACCCAGCTCGTACAGGAGCGTGCCGGGATATGGCTCCAGCGGGTCGTACGCGAACTCCACCCCGGCCGCGCGGAGGAGCGACGCGATGTTCCTCAGGTAGCCCCGGTAGAGCGCGACCGAGCGACCATCGGCGAACGGGCGCGCCAGGCGCAGGATCCGCGGAGCCCTCGATGCGACGCGGGCGAGCGCCCTCAGGGGGCCCTCGCCCAGGCGATCCCGGATCCCGGATAGCCCCACCACGTACGGCATTATCTGGTACATGTGGCCGGTGATGAGGAGGGGGAGCCCGTCCCCGGGGGACGGCCTGGGGATCCCCAACCCCTCGGCCCACCCTGAGACATCGTCCCGCGTGAGGCCCAGGGGGTCCTCGAGCTCCAGTATCGCTGAGGAAATCGCGGACGCCAGAGGATCCTCGCGGGGCGTCCCGGCCCAGAGGCGCCTGGCATCCCTGCTCACCTCCCAGGCATCTATGCCCGCCGGGCACGCGTAGTAGCACGCCCTGCACCCGAGGCACGTGTAGAACGGATCGGGGGATGAGGCCTCACCCCTAGCGAGCGCGCCCGCTATCAGGACCCTCCCCCTGGGGCCGTGCGACTCCCTGTGGCCGGTCGCCTCAATGGTGGGGCAGACGGCCTGGCAGAAGCCGCAGAGCGCGCACCTGGAGGCAGCGGACGCCAGGCGCCCCAGGACGTCCGGTCCTGAGCTCAGAGCACCTTCCCCCTGTTCATTATGCCATTCGGATCGAATATCGCCTTTATCGACCTCATGGCCTCGAGCCACGCGCCCGCCTCCTCGGCCAGGAGCTCCCTCTTCTCCAGCCCTATCCCGTGCTCGGCCGATACGCTGCCGCCGTGCCTGAGCGCTATCCTGCCGACCTCCAGTATCAGGTCCCTGGCGCGGTCCATCGCGCTCGGGTACACGTATATCGTGGGGTGGAAGTTCCCGTCGCCCACGTGGCCCGCGATTATAACCTCGAACCCCGCGGACCGCGAGGCCGACCTCACCTCCTCCATGGCCGCGGCGAGCTCGGAAGGCGGCACGGCCACGTCCATGCTGATCACGAGCTGCCCCGGCGCCCTCCTGCCCAGGAGGGCCGGATAGAGCCCCCTCCTCGCGCGCGTGAGCTCATCGATGCGCGCGGGATCGGCGGTGAGCTCGACCGACAGGGACGACCCCGACAGCACCGCCCCGACCTCATCGAGGTGCCTGCGAAGCGACTCGCGCGTCGACGCCACGTCCACCATGAGCATGTACTCGGCGCCCTCCGGCGCCCGGATCCCGAAGGACTCCTCGATCGCCCTGAGCGAGGGCCCGTCGACGAACTCGGCGGTCAACAGGGGGAGCCCCCTCCTCTTGAGCTCGGCCACCGCGGAGGCCGCCGCCTCCATCCCGCCGTAGTAAGCGACCGCCCTACCTACCGCCTCGGGCCTGGGGGCGATCCTCAGGATCGCCTCCGTGATCACGCCCAGCGTGCCCTCGCTGCCCACGAACAGCGACACCAGGTCGTATCCGGCGGACCTCTTGAGCGCCCTCCCGCCGACCCACAGCAGCCTGCCGCCCGGGAGGGCCACCCTCAGCCCCATAACCCAGCACCGGGTGTTCCCGTAGGACACCCCCCTGAGGCCCCCGGCGTTGGTCGCTATGGACCCACCGACGGTGGCGGCGGAGGAGCTGGAGGGGTCCGGCGGGTACATGAAGCCCAGGCGGGAGAGGAGCTCGTCGAGCTCGCCGAGCGGCGTGCCCGCGCCCGCGATCGCGTAGCCGTCCTCCGGCCTCACATCCCTGACGCCCCCCAGCCCGCGGGTGCTGAGCACGATTCCGCCCTCCACGGGGATCGAGGACCCCGTGACCGAAGTGCCCCCGCCGCGCGGGACCACGGGGATCCCGGCCTCATCGGCTATCCTCAGCACCTCCGCCGCCTCCTCCGCGGTCCCGGGGATGGCGACGGCGAGCGGGAGGGGGCCCTCGAAGTAGGAGGCGTCCCTGGAGTATGGGATCAGGTCCTCCTTGGCCGTCAGCACGCGCCCAGCGCCCAGCGCCCTCCTGAGCTCCGCCACGACGTCCATCTTCGATATCCCCGGGGCGCGATCGCCAGCGCACAAAGTGAGCTACCCCGCCCTGAAGGGGAGGCTTCCTGCTTCACGACCCCACCTTGCCCGTAGCCGAGGGCCGCGGGCAGAGGGCGGGGCTCCACAGGCGCTGCGGGTGGCTCCCACCCTGCCCTCCTCAGCACGTTGAGGGACGCGTTGTAGTCCCTGTCGGCCCTCCAGCCGCAGGCCGGGCGCTCGAAGGCCCTGTCGCCCAGCGTAAGATCGCGGTTCACGAATCCGCACCTCGCGCACGCCCTCGAGGAGTCCCTCGGGTCGACGAGGAGGAATGCCTTCCCGTACTTCCCGACCTGATACCCTATTATCGAGCGCATCGTGCCGAGGGCGGCGTCCTGGAGGCTCCTCCTGAGAGCCCTGCTCGACTTACCGATCAGCCGCCTCACATCGATGTCCTCCATGGCCACCACGTCGTAGCGCTCAGCGAAGTACCTACCCAGCTTCATGTACATATCCCTCCTCAGGTTCGCCAGGTGCTCGTGCGCCCTGGCCAGCCTCACTTTAGTCTTGAGCCAGTTGCGGGAGGGGAACCTCTTCCTGGAGAGCTCCCTCTGAAGCCTCCTCAGCCTCCCGAGGGCCTTCCTGTAGGGCCTCAGGTTGGGGAAGTATTCACCATCGGAGGTCACGAGCAACTTCTCCACCCCGACGTCGATGGCGACCGCCCCGCCCGTCCCGGGGAGCCGCGGAAATTCATAACCCTCGACGAAGAAGGATACGTATAACCTCCCTGACCCGGCGAGCTTCACCGCCACCCTCCTCACCCTGTCCATCGGGAAGTCCCTGTGGGCGATGACCCTGAGGGTGCCGAGGTGGGACAGCCTCAATGTGATGAGTTTCTTCCTGTTCCTGCCCCCCGCCCTGATATCCCTGACGCCGAGTATCCTCCAGCCTTTCTGCGGGTACGTCAACGAGTAGTACTTGTGGGGTTTCTTCTCCCTGGGGAACCTAGCCAAGCCCTCGAGGAACCTCCGCCTGGCATTGTAAAACCGGTCGGCGATCTCCTGCACCACCTGGGAGTAGAGCTGTTGATAGCCCTCGTTCCGCTTCCTCAGGTCCAGCGCCAGTTGTCTCAGCTCCGTGAGGGTCAGGCCCCTCCCGTTCCTATGGTAGAAATCAGTGTCCGCCCGCCGCAGGGTGTTGTAGATCTCGCAGGCCAGCCTCAACTGGGCCCTTAACGCCCCCAACGTTTGCTGGTCGGTGTACGCCCTGAAGCGGAACCCCACGGCGGGCATCGGGAAGACATGTGGGCATCGCCCTTTAAGCAATTCCACCATCCCCGCCATGAATGGCGAGGTTTTCGGTGTTGGTCAGATAACCCTACTCCCGCGGAGGCCCCGGGGCGCCGGAATGGCTGCTAGGTGGGCGTCACAGCCCCAGGATCCCGGGGGACATTATCCCCCTGGGGTCCAGGGCGGACTTCAGCCTCCTGAGCACCTCGTAGTACTCGCCCATCCTGGGCATCTGGTCGCCCCAGATCCCCCCTATGCGATATGGCACGGCGCCCGACTCGAGCGCCCTCACCTTCACGTCGTTCCACGCCGCTATGGCCCTCGAGCGCGACTCCTCGCTCCTGGGATCGAAGTATATCGCGAGCACCGAGACGAAGCTCCTGTCCGTGAGGAACCCCCCGAGGCCCATCCTGAGGCCGTACCTGTCGCTCACGTGGGAGGCGAGGGACCTGAAGGACTCGAGGTAGCGGCCCAGGGACCCCAGGGGGACGTGGACTATGAGCGCGGCGCGCATCCCGGCCCTGTAGGCGAACTCCCTCACCCACGAGTCCTTCTCCCTCAGCAGCGTCTCCGCCTCCGCCGGCCCCTGGTACTCACCGCCCGGCCCGACGGCCTCCCTCAGCCTCCTCATCTCGATGTCCGCCTGCTCCTGGGTGGGCGATGCGACTATCACCCTGAGCCTGTGGTCCCAGGGGGCCCCGTCCGGATAGAGTATGTCGAGGGTCCAGCCGGCGGCCAGGTAGGCGTAGATTGTGGATATCCTGGCCCTCCTGATCCTGTAGAGGGCGCGCGCCGCCTCCCCCAGGTCCCTGAACGTGTAGACCGCCAGCCCTATGCCCCTGGGGGCCTCCTCCACCTTGAGCGCCAGCTCGACTATTATACCCAGGGTGCCCTCGGATCCCGCGAAGAGCCCCGTGAGGTCGCTCGCCAGGGAATAGCGGTAGAACTGATGATTCGACCAGGGGCTCGCCATGGACCCCGTGGTCAGCAGCTTCCCATCGGGGAGCACCACCCTGAGGCCCAGGACCGCGTCGGCCTGGTTGGCGACGTTCGGCCCCGTGCCCCACCCGCTCCCGTGGCTGGAGAAGTTCCCACCGACGCATCCGTGCCAGTTCTCCGGCTCGACCAGTATCGAGAGGCCGCGCTTGGCGAGCTCCACCTCTAGCTCCCTGAAGGTCACCCCCGGCTCCACCCTGACGCTCAGGGACTCCTCGTCCACCTCTATTATCCTGTTCATCCTCCTCATGTCCACCACGACGGAGTCCGGGCGCATCGGGACCGCCCCCCAGAGGCTCGTGCCGCAGCTCCTGACGTAGAGGGGGATCCCGGTCGAGTTCGCCCACCTGACTATGGACTGGACCTCCTCGGCGCCCCCCGGCCTCACGGCCGCCATGGGCGCGTGGCCGACGAAGGGGCTCGCGTCCCTGGCGTAGCGCCTCAGCTCCTCCTCCCCAACCACCACGTTGCCCTCGCCCACTATCGAGGCGAGGGCGCCGGCGATGGATCCGGGGTCCAACTCGGTGACCACCCCGCATCGGGGCGCCCAACTCCCTCAGGTAATCGAGGACCCCATCCCTGACCGTGTACCTGGGCCTGTAGCCCAGCTCCTCGCGAATCCTGCTCGCGTCGACCGGGGCCCTCACAGTCCTGCCGCCCGGCTCCACCTCTATCCTCGCGCCCGGGACGAGCTCCATCACCATCTCGGCGAGCTGGCGGAGGCTCAGCGCCTCGTCGCACGTGTTGTAGACCCTCCGGGAGTGGCCCTTGACCTCGAGCCCGAAGGCCATTGCGTTCGCCGACTCCTTGACATACTGGAGGGTCCAGACGCTGTCCCCGCCCGGGACCCTGACCGGCTTCCCGGAGGCTGCCCCCTCGAAGAGGTCCACCAGCACGTCCATGAAGCTCCTGCGGTCCCTCCCGGGGCCGAACACCAGCCCCAGCCTCATGCCGAGGACGTCCAGCCCGTAGTTCTCGCCGTAGAAGTCGGCCGCGAGCTCGTTCGCGCAGTAGCTGACGCCGTGAGGATCCATGGGCCTCACGGGCGAGTCCTCGTCCACCCTCTTGCAGTAGAGCTCGGGGGGCCCTATCTGCGAGTAGGAGCTGGCCCAGACGAGCCTCTCCACGTCCATTATCCTGGATGCCTCCAGGACGTTCAGGAATCCCATGATCATGGTTTTAGTTGCGTTCATAGGGGTCCAGGAGGGAGGGGACTCCGCCGCGAGGTAGGCTATCCTCCTCACCGAGTGCCCCCTGATGGCGTGGAGGACGTCGGGGAGCTCCGCTATGGACCCCCTCTCCACCCTGACGCGGCCCGCGACGTCCCCCAGCCTCGATGTGTTGCCAGAGGGGCTGAAGGTGACTACCTCGTACCCCCTGTCCACGAGGGTCCTGACGAGGTGGGAGCCTATGAACCCCGTGCCCCCTATCACCATATACGACATAACGTACCCCGATGAGTGTTCACCCAGTATAAGTGTTTACTGAGTGCCGCGCCGCTGAGCCCCGCTGATAGAATCATATATAATAAATTTCCGATGAAATCTATAAGATGCCGTTCTAGGGGCCGTCTCCCTGGCCTCCCTCAGCACGGCCAGCGATGCGTCCCGATGGCAATTTTGCGCTCCACGGTTCTGATAAAGCGTTCTTGGCCATGCCTCACAGAATGAACCGAACCACCCCTGTTCCTCCACATCTCCCTAGCATTCGAGGTGCTGGCGGCGGCCGCGGCCACGCTGCCCCCCTCCGCCCCGGCGCGCGGCGTGAGCGTGGACTACCTGGGATCCCTCCTCGTGGGATCCGCCACCGCGGCGGCCCTCGCCTACCTGACGGAGGCGCCCTACCGCGGGGATGCCCCGCGCTATCATGAACTTCGCGGGCGCGCTGCCCTCCGCCACCGCTATGTACCAGCCCAGCGCCCGCGAGACGCGGGGATACGACCAGGAGTCCGGCGGGGGGCGCCAGATCCGCCGCCGGAGCACGGCCTCGCTGGGGCCTCCCCCTTTAAGGGGGCTTCGGCGGGGTTGCGCTTATTGCCACGTGTGCGCTCCCCCTCTGGCGTGCACCTGATACCGAGGACGATGGCGACCCAGCACCCCGACAACGCTAGGGTCCCGGAGTGGGCGGGCGGCGAGGTGATAGCGGGGGAGGTCGAGGTGGAGGAGGCCTACCTGAGCTACTCGATGGGGATACAGGAGGTTATGTGGGACGCGGAGGGCAAGGACGTCGACATGCACGTCGTCAGGAAGCTGCTGACCCGCTACGCGTGGTTCTTCCGCGAGCACGAGCTCGGGAGGGACGTGCTGCTGACCTACAGGCTGCCGAACCCGTGGCTCGAGGGCGCCGACCGGAAGGTGCTCTCGGAGGTCCTGGAGAGCATACCGCTCTCCGCCGACGTCGCCAGCGCCTTCTACGGGCACGACTCGACGCCCATCTTCGAGGTGATACTGCCCTTCACGAGGAGCAGCCGCGAGCTCATGGAGATAAGGCTCTACTACGAGAGGGCCATCGCCGCCAGGGGGGACCTAGAGCTCCTGGAGGGCAGGAGGGCGCGGGACCTGGTCGGCGACTTCCGCCCCCGCTCGATAGATCTAATACCGCTCCTCGAGGACTTCGAGTCCCTAGTGGGGGCCGCGGGGATCCTCGAGGAGTACTACAGCGCCGTGAGGCCGCCCCACGCCAGGGTGTTCCTGGCCAGGTCGGATCCGGCGATGGGCCACGGCATGCTGGCGGCCGTCCTGGCGGTGAAGGTCGCGCTCAGCAGGCTCTATAAGCTCTTCGACCGCCACGACCTGCCGGTTTTCCCCATACTGGGCGTGGGCTCGCTTCCCTTCAGGGGAGGGCTGCGCCCCAGCAGCTACGCGAGAGTGCTGGACGAGTACAGGGGCGTCCACACATTCACGCTGCAATCCGCCTTCCGCTACGACTTCCCCAGCTGGGAGGTGGAGGGCGCCATCTCGGCGATCAACTCCAGCAGGCCGGCGCCGCCGGAGCTCCTCGAAGATTGGGAGGAGGCAGCGCTCGTGTCCATCGCCGCGAGGTGCGAGCGCGCGTACCTCGAGAGGGTGAGGCCGTTGGCCCGCGCCGTGAACCGCGTGGCCGACATGCTGCCCAAGAGGAGGGCCAGGAAGCCGCACGCGGGCGCCTTCGCCTACGCCCGGTCCTCCGGCGAGCTGGAGCTGCCGCGCGCGATCGCGTTCACGGGGGCGCTCTACTCGATGGGCCTCCCCCGGAGCTCCTGGGGATCTCCTGCCTCTCCTCGCTCAGGGAGGAGGACATGGATCTCCTGGGCGGGGCCTATCGCCGCATGAGGGAGGACCTGTCTTGGGCGGCCGCGCACTACGACGGCGAGGCGCTCGGGCTGGCGGCCGAGACCCTGGGGCTGGACGCGGAGCTCCCGAGGCTCGTGCGGGAGGACCTAGAATACCTCGAGGGGACGCTGGGGATAGGGGCCGGGCCGAGGGACGCGGAGTCCAGGAGGCACTCCCTGCTCGTGAGGCTGTTCGCGCTCTCGCTGGGTAAGGAGCGCGACGAGGAGGCGCGCGGGCACCTGCTGGAGGCCGCGAGGGAGCGCGGGTCCCTCGGATAGCCGATCCTGAATTGAAAGCAGGGCGACAAACCGCCCTCGCTTGGATTAGGCACGGTTACGGGTGAGCTTCCCGGTTATGGGCGCGCTTTACCCCCGCATGGGAATGCGTGAGAGGTATTCCGCAGGCCGAACTGCGGAGGCGCGACATCCCCCGAGCGCCTCGATCCCATGCCACGGCTTAAATACGCTCAGCCCTCCACCGCGCGCGTTGAGCCGGGCCGGGAGCGGATCCGCGGGGTGCGATGCCCCGCGCAGGGCGCACGAGCTGGCGAGGGAGCTGGAGCTCAAGTACTTCGGGTGCGGCCCCATGGCGCTCCTGGGCGCGTTCAGGGCCCTCGGCATCGAGGACGAGGGCGCGCTCCGCGCCTCCATGACAATGGTCGGGGGGCTCGCGGGCACCGGTGAGACGTGCGGTGCGCTCATAGGGGCGCTCATGGTCCTCGGATACGTGCGCGGGAGGCGCGGCCTCGTGCGCGCGACCCCGGAGACGGAGGGCCCGATCCTGGAACTGGGATCGCGGATGGTGAATGAGTTCCGCTCCGAGTTCGGGTCCCTGAGCTGCAGGGACATCCAGAGGAGGCTGCTGGGGAGGTCCTACGACCTGAGGGACCCCCGGGAGGTGGAGGAGCTCCACTCCTCGGGCGACGTGGAGAGGTGCGCGGACGTCGTCGGCAGGGCCGCGGAGATGGCGGTCGAGGCCGCGCTCGGGGAGCCCTGCTAATCCCCCTGGCCGTGCTCCTCGTAGGCCTCGTAGCCCTCGGGCCCGAACTGCTCCAGGTACCAACTGTACCTGTCGTACTCGCGCATTGGGGGTACGCGGCCGCACCAGGATATAAGTTTATGTTTGGGCGAACAAATTTTCGTCTAAAGCGGAATAAGCTCGCGTTAGCGACGCGCGGGAGCGCTTGATGCCGCGCGCCCCACGGTCTGGCCCCCTCCCGCCCCGAGGGGCAGGTTCCCGAGATCCCGGGGATCACGCCGCCTCCACGGGCGCCACCCCGTTGGCGTCCCTCCCCGAAATCCACCTCCCCTCTCGTAGTTGACTTCGCTGAAGAGCCTCGCTGGATGAAGGTGCTCTTCGAGGTATCCGGAGGAAACGCTAGAAGGCTGACGTCACGCCGACGTCGCGCACCAGCACGTAGGGGGTCAGCACGGGGACCTCGACCTCCCACCACCTGACCCA
>WYEB01000145.1_pt1 | contig 28476 bp, 25 predicted proteins | sample 6343061 | NCBI WGS metagenome assembly WYEB01 (sample SAMN13812332, study PRJNA600296) | hot springs metagenome | biome: ENVO:00000051; feature: ENVO:00002007; isolation source: sediment sample from Evening Primrose shelf | place: USA: Yellowstone National Park, Evening Primrose Hot Spring ... | reverse complement strand
CTATTCTGGAGAGGCCTTAAGTGGATGGTCAAGAGGGCGTCTACGAGCGCGCTAGGAGATCGATGGTGGAGGAGCTGAAGGCGCTCGGCTACATAGTTAGCAAGGAAGTAGAGGAGGCCATGTTGGCCATCCCAAGGGAGGTCTTCGTGCCGGAGGACCAGAGGCCCTACGCATATGAGGACAGGCCCCTTCCCATAGGCTTCGGGCAGACCATTAGCGCACCAAGCGTTGTAGCGCGCATGACGGAGCTGCTGCAGGTCAGGAAGGGCCAGAAGGTGCTTGAGGTGGGGACGGGCTCAGGCTACCAGGCCTCGATACTTGCGTGGCTGGTGGGCGAGAATGGTCACGTGTGGACTATTGAGAGGATACCGGAGCTGGCGGCCAGGGCTAAGGGCGCTATAGAGTCCATAGGGCTTGGGGACAGGGTCACGGTGATAGTGGGCGATGGCAGCCTTGGCTACCCTGAGGCAGCCCCTTACGACAGGGTAGTGGTGACCGCTGCCGCGCCCAGGCCACCTCGCAGTCTCCTCTCTCAGCTCTCAGTCAACGGCAGGATGGTGATACCAATAGGGGGAAGGTCGGGTCAGGTGCTGACCGTCTTTGAGAGGAAGGGACCGGATTCTTATGAGGAATTTTACGACGTAGAGGTCCTGTTCGTGCCCCTCGTAGGGGCTGAGGGCTGGCCAGAGGGCTCGTAAACGTTTTAGGATTGTCTGTAACATTTTTGTGTAAATATTTATTATTTTAATACTTCTAATTCCTTTAACGCTATTAAGTACAGACGCAACGCACCTATCAAACCTCTCCTTCATTACTTTCTTATGCCCTCAGATGTAGTACTCTATTGGGTTGACTAGAATAAGGGCTGAAAACCTATAAGGTCTTTCCCTCAACCTTTAAACGGAGGGCGCCGCTGTGAAGCCTATGAGCAGTCGCGAGGTGGAGGAAGGCGCCCAGTGAAGCTCCCCATGTCGTGGCTGGGAGCCCATGCTCCCTAACCTAGGCGTGGGGAGGGGAGGAGGAGTGATGAGGCCAAGTGACTAATGGTCACGAAGGGCGACCATTAGTCACGATGAAGGCCGAACTCTACAGTATAGCTAAGCGCGATGAAGTGTGTGGTGGACTCCGAGCCCTAGGCAATGACGACAAGGAGCCCTCTGAGCTCATAACGTCAATACTGCCTTGCATACCTCATGTAAGTCACAGCGGGGCGTCCACAGACAGGACATTTGCCCTCAGCTGGCTCAAAGGGCCAGGGAGTACCTAACGCCTTGGCGTTCAGCTGCTCAGCGGCCTTCAGGGCGCAGTCCTCAAGGCCACACCATGGCAACTCAACGACTCCTCCCCGTTCGTCCAGAGCCTTTTTCGCCTCCTCCACAGAGTTAACTCTTAGCACCCTTTCCCTTAGAAACCTCCAGGCCCTTTCATATAACATGTTATCAAGGTCGTTCAGTATCTTCCGAAGCTCATTAACTAGATCCTCAAGCTTGACGACGCGCTTGGAGAGGTCTACCCTCCTGACTAACGTGACCGTCTTAGAGTTCGCCTCCCTTAGGCCGATTTCAATCCTTATCGGCACACCCTTGGCATCCCATAGGTAGTACTTCTCGCCTGGCGTCAGGTCGCTCCTGTCATCAAGCAGTGCGCGTAAGCCTGCCCCTTTAGCCGCTTCAAGGACCTGCCTTGCGTAGTCTAAGACCACGTCAAGTTTGCCTTTATCAGAAGGTTGTATAGGAACTATAACCACCTGGTAAGGGGCTACAGTGGACGGCAGCACCAGACCAAGGTCGTCGCCGTGCGTCGCTATGATGGTCGCAACGGCCCTGTCGCTCACGCCGTAGCTCGTCTGCCACGGGTAGTCAAAGGTCTCATCGCTTCTCTGTATCCTGAACCCAAAGGCCTTAGTGAAGTTCTGGCCAAGGTTATGGACAGTCCCTATCTGAAGAGTCCTGCCGTCAGGCATTATTGCATCAAAGGCTATCGTGTAGAGGGCCCCCGCGAACTTATCCCAGTCAGGCCTCTTAGATACGAGGTAAGGTATGTAGAGCGAGTCAAAGAACTTCTTGTATATGTCAATGGCTTCGAGGACCTGCCTCTCAGCGTCCTCAAAGGTCTCGTGAACAGTGTGGGCCTCCTTGAAGCTCGTGACCTCCCTCAGCCTTATCATGGGCCTTGTGGCCTTAGTCTCATACCTGAAGACGCTCACTACCTGGTAGAACCTCCTTGGAAGCTGCTTGTAGCTCTGTATCCAAAGGGACTCGTAGTAGGTGATAGGGGTCTCGCTCGTGGGCCTGAGGGCCAGCTTAACGTCAAGGGGCTCTAGGCCGCCGTGCGTTACCCAGTAGACCTCGTCCTCAAAGCCCCTTATGTGCTCACTTTCCTTGGCCAACATCCAGTCGGGTATGAGGAGGGGGAAGAGGACCTCCTCGTGTCCCCTTGAGTCCAGGAGGTTTCTAATGAGATCGAGGGCCCTTTTCCTTATCTGGAAGCCGTACGGCATCCAGACGCCCATACCTTTAACTGGGTACCTGCCGTAGTCGTAGACCTCAGCCCTCTTGAGTACCCAGTCGAACCACTCTGAGAAGTTCTCCTGCCATCTCTTTCGCTGAGGCCCTGGCACCCTCTTCACCTTAGCTGTGTCAAGTTAGAAGAAGGAGTCGGTTTAAAGGATGACGGCCATGGGCTAATCCCAGTTATCTCTTTTTATATCATTTTACTTGATTATACTCAGCATCGACTACAGGGATGGCAGCCATCGCTGGCGTTTATAATAAATGTAGGCGGATCGGCCATGGCGTAGATTTTCCATTCAGGTCAACGTTACCACGGCTCTATTGAACGACACCTCGACCTGGTAGAAGGTCCTTGGCACTCCGGTGAAAATGAAAAAGGTTCCAGGTTTTAGGAAGGGCCCTTTAAGCCGTGGGCAGAACAAAGGCTATTATTATCGCTATCAGCAGGCCGTAGATGGCTATTCCCTCGCCGAGGACCACGAAGAGGAAGGCCGATCCAAAAACCTCCCTCTTCTCAGCTACGGCGCTGATGGCTGCGGCCCCTGCTACGGCAACCGCATAGCCCCCTCCTATGCCAGCTAGGCCTACGGCGAGACCTGCCCCTATAGCCTTGCCGAGTACCGACATCGCGTAGGGTGACATCGCCTGATCGCTTGTGGCTGTAGTGGTCGAGGTACCTACAGCGTGAGCCACGGCCGCCCCAGTCGCTATAGCCGCTATTATTGCCAGGGCAGCAACAGCTACCATTATGGCCCTGTACTTAGGCCTCCTCCAGGCCTCCTTCAGGACAATGTTCAAACCCTCCATGAATCTCGCAGGGTCCTTCATAGGCCATCGGCTGGCTCATGGCACTGAAGAATTAAAACTCTTTCGACGTCGGGTTTGCGCTGTGCGTTGCTTGCACCACTTATAGTGGTAAAAGGTATTTGGCCCTTTAAACTTCTGGGCTAAATTACGACCGGAGAGCCTTGATACTAAGCGACAAGGACATCAGGATTCTCCTAAGGGCTGGCGAGCTAATGGTAGAGCCCTTTGATGATGAGGTCGTGAGGGAGAACGGCCTTGACCTACGGTTAGGCAATGGCTACTGCGCCTTCAAGAATACTGATAAGGTGCTGGACCCCAGGGCGCCTGGCAGCCCTGAGGAGTTCTATGAATGTCGTGAGGGGGAGAGCTTCGTGATCGAGCCCCACAGGCATTACCTGCTCCACACGTTGGAGTACGTGAAGCTACCCCCTTACCTGGCCGGCCTGGTCAACCTAAGGAGCACCTGGGCAAGGACAGGCATCTACATACCAAGCACCGTGGTTGACGCAGGCTTTGAGGGCCAGCTTACAATTGAGGTGATAGGGAGCGAGTTCCCGGTCAGACTTTACGCTGGGGAAAGGTTTCTGCACCTCGTCTTAGTTAAGCTTGAGACGCCGTCAGAGAGGCCGTACTCGGGCGAGTACAGGGGGCAGAGGGGCGTCAAGTTGCCCAAGTTCTTCAAGGTCCAAGCTGGCATTTAACGTCTTGACAAACGTTATATTACCTCCTCGTGCGGCTTCCCCAGGGACTTAGTTGGGCCGACGTAGCTCAAGGTCACAGGGCAGGCTGATAATCTCCTACCCAACTCACCCAGCCTTCCTATGGGGCTACCTGATAATCGGAGCTCTCCTGGTATTCCTGTTCCTGGGCTTTCCTGGGCTTGTGGCCAGCGTTTCCAGCAGCCACCTTGCCCGGCCTCTTTGGGCGCTGGCAACGCTTCTCATAGCCTTAAGCCCTCTTCTGAGCTTCCTCAACGTAGCCATAGCTAGGGTAAGTGCAGGGGCCCTTGTAACAGAGCTCGACGTTGATTACGTGGAGTTCTTCGGCATACCAATTCCGGTGCCGAGGATTAGGACGAGAGAGGTCAAGACTATTCTAGCCGTAAACGTGGGCGGGGCCCTGGTACCGATAATATCATCAGGTATATTCGCCTATCTACTCCTCAACTCGCCTTACTCGTGGCGGTTTGGCGTAGCGGTGGTACTTGACGTGAGCTTAACTTCAGCTGTGGTCTATCTCCTCTCAAGGCCTGTGGCAGGCGTTGGAATAGTGGTACCGGCATTTGTAGCACCACTTATAGCTGCACTGGTGGCTGTGGCGTCCGTTGGCTTTGGCATAGCTGCGTCCACGGCGGCTTACATAGGGGGCTCGGTGGGCAGCCTAATAGGCGCTGACATAATAAGGCTGTCAAAGAGCTTCCGTGAGTTAAGGGCGCCCTTGTTGAGCGTAGGGGGCGCAGGAGTTTTCGATGGCGTCTTCATAAGTGGCGTCATGGCGTTCGTCCTGGCTCTCTAGACCTTTACAAGCAGTTCAACGGAGTATATGTTCTGGGAGGGGCTGTACTCTAGGGCTCTGTGGACTTCTATGGGTCTCACAGAGCCGCAGTACTTCAAGGCAGTTGATGTCACTAGGTCAAGGGCTGCACTCTCATCATCGGTAAGGATATACACGTGAAGCCTGGCTCCCTTAGCTGCCAACGCGCAGGCGGAACCCATGAAGTCAAGCACCGAAGTCGGGTTATTCATTATGATCCTGTCAAACTCCCCCTCAAGGACGTCAGGCAGCGTCCGTGAGTCAGCCCACATCACTGTGACCTTGCCCTTGAGCCTTCTCGCGTTTAGAGCCACGTTCCTGGCAGCCAGGTAAGCCGCATAGGGGTTTACGTCAACTGCTACGGCCTCACACCTGGCGGCCGATGCAGCTGTTATGGAGAACGGGGCCACCCCTGCAAACATGTCAAGTATTAGCTCCCCCTCAGAGACCTCCCTTGAGACCCTCAGCCTTTCGCCCGCTAGCTTCGGGTTGTAATAGGTCTTGGCTACGTCGACCAGAAAGTGGAGGCCGTTCTCTGTGGCCCTGGTCAGCGTCGAGCCACTGCCGTAAAGCAGTACAAGCTGAGGGAGCCTAAGCTCTCCTACCGTACCGACCTTGAGGAAAACTGACTCTAGCCTTGGGTATATCCTCGTTACGGCTTGGGCAGCCCTTACATAGGCTTCAAAGGGGACGCTGCTCGACCTACTGAAGACAACTATATTACCTATTTTGACGTAGCTTGAAAGCCCTATTTCCTTGGGTATGCCAGAGGGCCTTGAGGACTCAAAGAGGTCCTCGCAGGGCTCTGACTCTATGCCTAATTCTGATAATGTTGAGGAGGCCTTTAGCAAGTCGAGGACCGGTATCTTAAGCTTGCCACTCTCCCTCTTCGGCTTAGCCTTAGCGATTAGGCCCTTGGACTTGAGCGCAGCCAGGGCTTGTTCTGCGTGCCTTACTTCAACCTTAACGCAGCTGGAGTTCACTAGCTCGCTCAAAAGGCGTTTCCCCGGGCTGAATCCTTTTACATCAATGGAAACCCTTTTATATTTAGCATGTAAAAGGTCCCACTGACGACCCCTCACCTGACGGGGGCGCTGCCCCAAGGGCGAGGGCGATGAGGCCCCTCAGCCCCTGTAGACGGGGGCCCCGTTCCGTTGGGCCCGACGGCCGCCCATGATACTCACAGGTGCCATTGGGGCCCTGTGGGCGAGGTGGAAGCCCCTACGCTCGATCGTGAATACACGTAAAGTGATTGAAGTGAGGGTGTAGGGACAAACGGCCGAGGCTATAACCCGCCTTCTGTACTTCGGCGGCATCCGACTACGCGGCCTGAGGGCCTCGCGCGGCTCCTCACAGGCCCCCGCCTTGCTCCGCCGGGGTCGGCCGTTTCACCGCATCCTCCACGATGCTCAGCCCGTTACTGGAGCCCCGTTGCCAGGGCCCCCTCAGGGCCTCATTGACATACCGTGGAGGCCGTGTCGTCTCTGTGCCGTTGCCCTGGGTATCACCCAGGCCCCTTGCGGGGTCCGGCTGCCGCTGAGAGGGCGGTGTTTCCTCAGGCCCCATCGGGCCCGTGAGCCGCCAGCCTCGGCCCCCTTCGAGTTTTGATTCATGTTAAGTAATAAAGCCTACCTGCCTCCTTTGACCTCTTGGACGAGGCCTTGGGATCAGGCGTAGGGCTTGTAGTGAGGCCCTCCAGCGACGTTGCTGAGAGAATAGCGCTTGAGGTCATTCAACGCGTAAAGGAGGCTGGATGGGAGCCTCTAATAGAGGTGGAGAGCGCCGAGGCCTACCCAAGAAGCCTTGGAGGCCTGCGGACGTTCTCGCTTGATAGGAATCCGCCAGGCAAGGTTATCGTGATAGGAGGTGATGGAACGCTCCTAAGGACTGCAATTAAGGCGGGGGACAATGATTTAGTGTTCATGGCCGTGAGGGCTGGAAAGAGGGGCTTCCTGTTAGACGTTGACGAGATGGAGCTCAGCAAGAGGATTCCCGAGTTCTTGAGGGGAGAATTTGAAATCGTGGAGCACCAGAGGATTAGGGCTGAAGTTGAGGGGGCCACTACTCCCTGCGCCCTGAATGACATTGTTGTCTTTACCGCCGAGGGCCAGATGGTAAGGCTTAACGTAATGACCAGGGGCGAAAGGGTTATGGGCCTTGATGGGGACGGCTTAGTGATCTCGACTACAACGGGCTCGACCGCCTATAGCCTGAACGCAGGAGGGCCTATCATCGACCCAAGGCTTGACGTTATAGTTCTGACCCCCCTTAACCCCGTCCAGCTTTATCTGAGGCCCGTGGTTATGTCAAGAAGCGAGCAGCTGACAATAAGTCTTAAGGAGGACAGCAGCGCCGCGTACCTTGTAATTGATGGCCAGATCAAGTATCCCCTGAGGCCAGGGGCTTCGGTGTCTGTAGGTCCCTGCCCAAGGCCTCTTAGGGTTGCCAGGTTCAACTGGTGGGCGAACTATTATGAGAGGCTCTTCGCGCGCCTGCTCAGCTATTGGTGATATAGAGAGGATCGCCGTTCTCGACGCTGGCGCTATATTCGCAGGCGTCCAGCTAAGGCTTCCTCTGTCGATCACCACTAGCGTGGTGATGAATGAGGTAAAGGACGAAGACTCCAGGGCTAATCTTGAGAGAGCCCTTGAGGCAGGCAAGCTGCTCGTTGTCGATCCAGGGCAGGAATTTATCGAGGAGGCTATAGGTGTCGCCAGGTTGGCCGGAACCCTTGACAAGCTCAGTAAGGCTGACTTGGGGGTGATAGCTCTGGCCCTGGAGATGAGAGGGTGTAAGAAGGAGGTCGCTGTGGCCTCTGACGACTATGCAGTTCAGGTAACAGCCCTTAGGGCGGGACTAGAGGTTATACCAGTTAGATATAGGGGCATTAGAGAGGCGAAGCGACATAACCCCTTAGGTCAAAGTAAGTAACGTCGGTGACCTTTACCCTTATCCACCTGCCCATAATGTCGGGGTTCTCCTGTATTGAGATAGGGAAGTAGTTCTCAGCTCTGGCCACGTAGTAACCGTTCCTGAACCCTCTTGACGTGACCAAAGCCTTCAGCTCCCTACCTATGTAAGCTTTGTAGATCTCCGTCTCGACCTCCTGTATGGCGCTCAGGATCCGCAGGCTTCTCTCCTTCTTTACAGGCTCAGGCACCTGAGGCATCGACGCCGAGAGGGTCCTGGGCCTTATGCTGTACTGTGCCAGATAGACCCTCTCAAACCTTAGCCTCTTAACCAGCTCAACGCTTCTCATGAATGCCTCCTCGTCCTCACCTGGGTGGCCAACTATGATGTCAGTTGCGAAGAGCGAGTCGGGGAAGGCCTTCTTAACGTTAGCGTGAAGTTCGACGAACTCATCAACGGTATATCTTCTATTCATTATCTTAAGGACTCTGTCATCGCCGCTCTGGACAGGTATGTGAAAGAACTTGAACACCCTCTCATCCTTATAGACGTCAAGGAGGCTATCCATAATCTCCATGGCTTCGTTAGGCGTCATCATGCCAACTCTGATCCTGTAGTCCCCAGGTACCTTGTCCAGGATCATAGACAATAGGTCTGGCAGCCTGACCTTGGCTGGGAGGTCAAGTCCGTAGGCGGCGGTGTCCTGCGCCGTTAGCCTGATCTCCTTAGCGCCCCTCTGAACGGCGTCGGCGACCCTCTCAGCTATCAGCCTAGGGGGATACGACCTTAAGGTTCTCCTGGCCAGCTTGGTCTCACAGAAGGAGCAGTTGTCAAGGCACCCCTCGGATATCATTATTGTGGCGATTCTATCCCTTAGAGGTACCTGGGGCATGAAGTTCGCGTCCCTCTCCCCCTCTATGAGAGTGAGTCTAGAAGGTGATCTCGCGACTTCAGCGATCCTAGTGACGTTCTGAGGCGACACAAGGCTTGCTGACGGGACAACGCGGGCTATGAGAGAGGGTCTAGCCTTAGCTAGACAGCCTGCAACTATCAACTTGCCTTTGACCAACGGCTTAAGCTCATTAAGCCTTTTGACTATCTTTGCCTCCGTGTCAAGCCTGACGGCGCAGGTGTTGACTATAACCAAGCCCGCCTCCTCAGGTGATGCTACCCTTTGATAGCCCTCTGACTCTAACAGGGTAGCCATCACAGCGCTGTCAAACTCTGCTAGGGCACAGCCGTAGTTCTCCATGTAATATGTTGGCATGGCTTGCCGTTCAATGAGTTAACAGGCCCTTGCGGTTATTAATTTCGCTACTTAGGGCCTTTCGCAGCTAGGCCCTCAGGCCTTACGAGCTCAAACGTCACCGAGCACCTCTCTATGGCCTCCTTTACGGCCCTCTCCCTGTCGCTCAGCCTCGAGTCACCGCTCTTCACCTCTACAAATCTCACCGTTACAGGTCCTCCGCCCTCGATTCCGTCAAAGACTATGAAGTCCACAGGGGAGCCTAGAAACCTGGCCTCACGAGGGTTATACTTGAACCAGGGCATGTAGGGCGTTAGCTGCTCATAGACCTTGCCCGTTATGACAGCGCTGCTCCTCTTGATGGCGTCCTCCCTTGCCTGCCTGACTAGCTCATCAGCCATCCTTTCAGCCCTGGCTCTGGCAACCTCGTCTACATTCTTGGAGAGCTCCCTCAGAACCCTTTGGGCTATGGTTAAGCGGACCGTCTGGGCTATTAGCAGCGCCAGCTCAACCAGGGCCGCAAGGACTACCAGGTAGAAGTATAGCTGAAGGGAGGCCAAGACGTTTCCACCCTTTACCAGAGCCTTTATCCAGCTTTAGCCGTTATAAGAGCTGGGGCCCAAGGCTACAAAAAGGCACCCCGTGGAAACAAAGTACGTCTTCGTTACAGGGGGCGTGATGTCTGGTATAGGCAAGGGGATAGTCTCAGCGTCAACTGGTCTGCTCTTCAAGTCCAGAGGGTATAAAGTGGGTATAATCAAGATAGACCCCTACCTGAACGTTGACGCAGGCACCATGAACCCATACGCTCACGGAGAGGTGTTCGTGACAGAGGACGGCGGCGAGACGGACCTGGATCTGGGCCACTATGAGAGGTTTCTTGGCGAGAACGTGGACAGACGTCATAACATAACTGCTGGACAGATCTACTACAGCGTTATAGCTAAGGAGAGGAAAGGGGAATACCTTGGGAAGACCGTTCAGGTTATACCACACGTGACTGATGAAATAAAGCAGAGGATCTCGGGTCTGGCCAAGGACACAGGAGTTGACGTAATGGTTGTAGAGATAGGCGGGACTGTAGGGGACATAGAGGGGCTGCCGTTCCTTGAGGCCGCAAGGCAGATATATGTTGAGCTGGGCTCTAATAACGTAGCGTTTGTCCACGTGGCCTTAGCCCCAGTCCTATCGACCACTGGCGAGCAGAAGACCAAGCCTGTACAGCACAGCGTACAGGAGCTGAGGAGGATTGGCATACAGCCAACGGCCCTCGTGGTCAGGTCCACTAGGCCGCTGATGGACGAAGCCAGGCAGAAGATAGCGCTCTTCGCTAACCTTCCCCCAGCGGCCGTCTTCAGCGATCATGACGTGCAGTACGTCTATGAGGTGCCCCTCCTTCTGGAGTCGCAGGGCTATGCGTCGTTCCTGGCTTCAAAGCTTGGGCTCCAGGACAGGGAGCCTGACCTCGGGGCCTGGGAGGCGTTCGTTGACAGGTTGAAGAACCTTAACAAGTCCGTCAGGATAGCCATGGTCGGTAAGTACACAATGCTCAAGGACAGCTACATAAGCATTGTCGAGGCGCTCAGGCACGCGAGCGCTGCTGTAGGCTATAGACCTGAGCTCGTCTGGGTTGAGTCGACAGATATCGAGGAGGGCAATTTGAAGGTTGAAGACGCATTGTCAACAGTTGACGGTGCCGTCATACTCCCTGGCTTCGGCAAGAGAGGGGCCGAGGGCAAGGTGAAGGCTATAAGGTACCTCAGGGAAAGCAACGTGCCCACGCTGGGCATATGCTTTGGGCTCCAGCTCTCGGTAGTTGAGTTCGCGAGGGATGTAGTAGGGCTTGAAGGCGCTAATAGCACCGAGATAGACCCCCAGACGCCTCACCCCGTAGTGGACCTGCTCCCGTGGCAGAGGGAAATCAAGGAGCTGGGCGGAACGATGAGGTTAGGCGCCTCTGAGATAAGGGTCGTTAAGGGGACAATCCTTCACGACCTCTACGGCCGTGAGATTATATACGAGAGGCACAGGCATAGGTACGAGGTGAACCCCAAGTACGTGGACAGGCTTGTTGAGGCAGGGCTGATAATAAGCGCGTGGTCACCTGACGGTCTAGTGGAGGCCATAGAGCTTCCGAGGAGCGCGCACAGGTTCTTCATAGGGACGCAGCCGCACCCTGAGTTCAAGAGCAGGCCCCTTGACCCGAGCCCGCCATATGTAGGCCTTCTCAGGGCTGCGGCCAAGGCGTTCTGATTGCAACTTTCTTACGTTAATCCATTACGAAACATTAAGCATTTAGGTTTAGACAATCAAGTTGTCCGAGGAACCTTGCAGATACCTCTTCACAAGGTTTGCGTCAGGAGCGGTATGCTCTGTGAGAGCTGTCAGGCTAAGATAAGCTCTGGCCTTTACGAGCGGTGGGAGGTAGACGTAATGAAGGCCCTCCTAGACCTTGAGGAGAGCTACAAGGAGCTGAGGTCAGCGTCGTACAGGAAAGCCTTAAGGATCGGCGACGACGTCTATATACTGCTTGACGGTCTGAAGGCTGTGGGCAGGGGGCTTGGTCAGGCGCTGGTCAACAAGCTCTCACACCTAGGCGTGAAGAGAGTTCACCTGGTGAGCGGCGCCTCAGACCCAAGAGCGTTGATCTCTAACCTGTTAGGGGCCTCCGTTTCTTCTCTGAACCTTTACTACGCTCCTGACGGCAGTGTTTACTATGTGGCTAAGGTGCTCACCCCCGCGAGGGCCAGAAACGTAGACCTTGAGGACGTTATTAAGAGGATATTCAAGTTAGTCACTGGAAACGACATTGTTATAGAGTACGAGGAGGGCTTAACGGAAGTCAGCCAGGTGAAGGGGCCTAAGCTAGAGAAAGAGAAGCTGGAGGAGTGGCTTAAGAGGTTAGAGAGATGACCTGTTCAGGACCCGAACCACATGTCTAGCCTTGACTGTTTGCCCTTCAGGCTCTCCTTGAACGCCTTCTTGAGCCTCTCCGTGGCCTTTTCAACCCTGTCCTCGCTGAAGTCGTGATCCTTAACTAGGATCTCCTTTACCGCGTTGAAATCAGGCTCCCTGAACTCTATTTTGTACTTGTCATTAATGGGTGGGTTCATGAAGTAATCAAATATCTTGACTGGGTCAACGTCAAGAAGCTGAGGCTTTATGACCTCTAACGCCTTAAGGGGGTCCCTATACGTCTTCACGAAGGACAGCGCCGTCTTAGGCCCATAGCCCTTGACTCCACCAGGGTCAAAGTCGGTCCCGACGAGTATTCCAAGAACTATCAGGTGCTCTCTTGAGATCCCTAAGGCCTTGAGGAGCGCGTTAAGGTCTATCACCTCCGGCTTGACCTCTATGTACTCTTCCTTATTGGGCAGCTTTCTCTTGCCAGTGATGGCCAGGTTACGGACAAGCCTAGGGGACCCGAAGAGGAGGCTATCGTAGTCTTGACTGCCCGCGCCCCACGCGTCACCTTTCTTAGCGATGAAAGCCGCTTGCGCCTCGCCGTCAGCCGGCGCCTGCACCCATGGGATTCCCATGGCGTCAAGGAGCCTCTTCGACTCAGTTACCATGTCAGACGTCAGCTCAGAGGTTGCCTGGGCGTACTTCCTAGCCTCCTCCAGGGCGCCTGCCTCCTTGGCCTTCTGGTACTTCTCAGCGGCCTCCCTCTTCCTCGCTATTCTCTCCGCGAGCTCCCTTTTCTTCATCTCGGGCGGCTTGCCGTCAAATACGTAAACGGGCTTCAGGCCCTCCTCGACAAGGTTTACGGTCCTGTAGAAGAGGCCGCTCAGGTGACTTGTAACCCTTCCCTGCGAATCCTTCAGGGGGGTTCCGTCAGGCTGCCTTATGGCCGAGAGGAACTGGTAAATCATGTTGTACGCGTCAAGCGATATTACATACCCTTTAAGGGCCTTTAGCTCCACTTCTTGTCTTGCCTGAGGAGGAATTATGTCGCGTATGTTAACGCCCAACACTCGCACCAATCGATATCAGTATTTAAAGGCCTATATTGCTTTTCGTGCGCAGACGTCGTTACCTAAGGCTATGACGTCGTTTCCTGCCTCACGAGGAGTTTCACCATTCGCTCCTCCTTAGTGCTCGAGGTCACATAAACAAGCCCCAGGAGCTCTAGCCTCATAAGTGACTTAACGAGGTCAGGTAGGGAGATAGAGTAACCGTTCCTGGCAAGATATGAAAGGATCTGGCTTTCCGTGACCGGCTCCTTGCCGCCCTTGCTCAGCTCCTTCAGCGCCTCGTAAACTATGTTGAGCATTGTACTCTCACTCCAGACCGACAACGCCCATCACCTCTCAGACCGTGAGCGAAGGCTGCGAAGGCCTTGTCGAGGTCACGCTTATCTGCCTGGCGCTCTCGAGCCATCTGCCGTAGAAGTCTATCATGTACTTGGTGACGCTCGGCCTCACCTTAGAGAGGGCCTGCTCAAAGTGCTTGAACCTAACCCTGGTAGCCTTCAAGTCCTCCCTTAGGGCAGCAAGAGTGGCCTCTCTGACGAGCGCCGCTAGGTCAGCGCCGGTGTAGCCATTCGTCATCTTGGCTATCTCCCTGAGGTCGATGTCCTCAGCAAGCGGCACGTGCCTTGTGTGTATCTTAAGTATATCAAGTCTCCCCTTCTCGTCAGGCGGCGGCACGTAAATCAGCTTCTCAAGCCTTCCAGGCCTTAGGAGGGCTGGGTCAACTAAGTCTGGCCTGTTGGTGGCGGCTATCACGACCACGTTCTCAAGTCCCGTTATACCGTCTATCTCTGTCAGAAGCTGGCTCACGACCCTCTCGGTCACATCGGTCTCCACGTCAGAGCCCCTTAGGGAGGCGATCGCCTCTATCTCATCAAAGAACACTACGGCAGGCGCATACTGCCTCGCCCTCCTGAAGACCTCCCTCACGGCCTTCTCGCTCTCGCCGACCCACTTGCTCAGCAGCTCAGGCCCCCTTATCGCTATGAAGTTGGCCCCGCTCTCCGTCGCCACGGCCTTGGCCAGCAGCGTCTTGCCGGTGCCAGGAGGCCCGAACAGCAGTATCCCCTTGGGCGGCTCAATGCCCAGTCTCTTGAACGCATTAGGATACCTCAGGGGCCACTCGACGACCTCCCTGAGCTCCTGCTTAACGTTCTCAAGGCCACCTATGTCGTCCCAGTGGACCTCAGGGACCTCGACCTCTATCTCCCTGAGTCCGCTGGGGGTGATTTCCTTGAAGGCCGCTAGGAAATCAGCTTTCGTGACCACCATTTTCTCAAGGACCTCTGCCGGTATCCTCTCCTGTTCAATATCTATTTCAGGAAGGTATCTCCTGAGCGCGTGCATAGCAGCTTCCCTTGCAAGAGCCGCCAGGTCAGCGCCCGTGTAACCCTTAGTCATCTCGGCGAGCTCCTCAAGGTTAACGTCCTCAGCTAAGGGCATATGCCTTGTGTGTATCTGAAGGATCTCGAGCCTTCCCTGCTTGTCGGGCATCGGAACCTCTATCTCCCTGTCGAATCTCCCGGGTCTCCTGAGGGCTGGGTCAAGCGCGTTTGGCCTATTGGTGGCCCCTATGACAATTACTTGTCCTCTCGCCTCAAGCCCATCCATCAGGGCCAGCAGCTGAGCCACGACCCTCCTCTCGACCTCCCCAATTACCTCATCCCTCTTCGGGGCTATGGCATCTAACTCGTCGATGAATATTATTGCGGGCGCGTTCTTCTTGGCCTCCTCGAATATCTCCCTCAGCCTCTGCTCGCTCTCGCCGTAGAACTTGCTCATTATCTCAGGGCCGTTGATGGCTATGAAGTAAGCATCGCTCTCATTCGCCACGGCCTTGGCCAGCAGCGTCTTGCCGGTGCCAGGAGGCCCGAACAGCAGTATCCCCTTGGGCGGCTCAATGCCCAGTCTCTGGAAGAGCTCAGGATGTCTCAGCGGCAGCTCCACGAGCTCCCTTATCTTGGCTATTACCTCATGTAGGCCACCAATGTCCTCATAGGTGACCTTAGGTATGGTGGTGGCCGTGACGGGCTTCTCAAGTATGTCCACAGTGGTCTTCTCCGTTATGATTACAACACCCCTTGGCCTGGTGTCAATGACCACCAGTTGAACTGCCTGACCCAGAACTGGGACTGGTATTATGTCATTCTCTACAACTGGTAAGCCTACAAGCTTCTTTTTAACGTACTTCTTGAAGCTCTCATCGATTGACATAGAGTGAACCGTTGGAGCCAGCCTGACTTTGGTGGCCGGCTTAGGACTGGCCTTCCTAACTATCACCTTGTCGCCTATATTAACGTCAGCGTTCCTGCGCAGCGTACCATCCATCCTGATTATGTCAAGGCCTAGGTCCTCGGGGAGGGAGGGCCAGACTATAGCGGCGGTCTTCCTCTTACCCTCTATCTCAACTACGTCGCCTGCCTCAACCCCCAGCTCCTTCATTATGTCAGGGTCTATTCGGACCCTCTTCTTACCGGCATCCCTTGGCTTGGCCTCAGAGACCCTCAATACGACCTCTTTTGGCGTATTTGAGGTCGGCTGTTGCGTAGGTTCTGACACTAAGGGCTGCACCCCTGAGGAGCTCTGAAATCAGGGCTTATAAAATGGAATCTTACACATTACATCTTTTTTGAAAAAGAAAAAAGAATATTGAAGGGCATTTTTATAGCTCTATTAGTCTAAAGGGGCAGGGTGCCCTAGGGACGTCTAAGCAGCCTGTAAGCCTTGAGCTGACGAACTATTATGTAATCAGGTGGGACCCCCTCACGAATGGAGAGGCAGAGCTAAGGAAGATGTTAACGGAAGCCTTCAGGAAAGGCGTTAAGAGGATTGCGGTGGTGGTCAAGTCTAATGATGTAACTTACATGGAGAAGGCAAGGGAGGTTTTGTCTGAGTTTATAGCCCAGACCATAGTGATATGGCGGGAAGACGAGGTGAGTAACGCGTGACCTTTGATATAGTGATAACAACCGACAGGAGCATGATGACAGACCATCATCACCACGAGTTCCTGGGCTTTATGACAACGGGCCCTGCCTTCGGGGTTCCTGAGAGGGTCTGGGGCTGGATAGCAGCGCCTAAGCCTAAGGTTGACAGCGAGGGCAGACCAAAGGTAGCCCCCTATGGGCTGAGGAAGATAGAGGCCGCCCTTGTTGACGCTGGCTTCAACGCGGCAGTCGTCGACCCTGACCACATAGGTAAACACCTTGACACCGTGAAGGTCCTGATGATAGGTCACCACGACTTCTTCGCCTATGGCCCGCCAAGCAGCGAGTGGTGGACGATAACTGGCAAGGAGCCCTTCAACAGGGTCAGCTTCAGGAGGTTCATGGAGAGCCCCGTTATCAGGAAGGCCAAGGAGAAAGGAGTCAAGATAATAGTGGGGGGCCCAGCGGCCTGGCAGTGGCTCTGGGCCCTTGACGAGTGGAGGAAGTGGGGCGTAGACACGGTAGTAGATGGCGAGGCCGAGAAGGCCGTAGTTGCATTGGCCGATAGGGCTCTCAAGGGGCTACCGCTCCCTGATTACATATTTGTGGGACCTGCTGACACCCCTCAGAACATTGAGGAGATACCCAGGATAAAGCACGCGAGCGTGAACGGCCTCGTCGAGATAATGAGGGGCTGCCCAAGGGGCTGCAAGTTCTGCAGCGTCACTCTGAGGCCCTGGAGAATGATACCGCCGGAGAGAGTAATTGAGGAGATAAAGGTTAACATGAGCGAGGGTGAGAAGGGGATAATACTACACAGCGAGGACGTACTTCTCTACTACGCCGATGGCGTAAGGCCGAGGCCTGAGGCCCTGCTTAAGCTCCACACAGCCATCAGACAGATTACGGACGAGCCCATAGGGTGGAGCCACGCGAGCCTTGCGGCCGTCAAGAGCGCGCAGGAGCAGCACAAGCTGATAACCAAGCTGACTGACATAATGTTCTCAAGCGAGAAGCAGACGTACCTAGGCGTTGAGGTCGGCGTGGAGACGGGCAGCATTAAGCTGGCAAGGAAGATAATGCCTGCCAAGTCGGCCCCTTACCCTGTCGACAAGTGGCCAGAGGTCGTTGAGGAGGCCTTCAGCATAATGCATGAGCACAAGGTGATACCGGCAGCCACGCTGATAGCCGGGCTACCTGGCGAGGAGCCTGACGACGTTATGGCCACGACAGAGCTGGTCGAAAAGCTCAGGCCCTACAGGAGCCTCATAGTGCCCATGTTCTTCGTGCCGATGGGGGCCTTCAAGAACATGGAGTGGTTCAGGAGGACCCAGATAAGGCCTGAGCATGTAGAGCTCCTCAAGGCCACCCTGAGGCACAGCGCGTACTGGGCCAGGGACATAGTTGACAGGTTCTACCTTAAGGGGACCAGGTACGTCCTTGTCAGGGCTGCCATCAAGTGGATAGTTAATTACATAGAGAGGAAGGCCGAGGAGGCGGCGAGGGCTGTGGAGGAGAGGTCAAAGGCCTAGGGGTTCAGCTCTTATTAGGCTCACGTTGTCTTACGGTCATCGCCTCACCCTCGTTCCCTGCATTCCGCTCGGGGCCTCATCGGGCTTGGGGGCTTTCAGGGCCGCCCCAGGGGTCCCATCTTGAGTGCCCAAGCACGTACCTTCTGTACATGTTGATCGCTGCGATAACATCTCTGTTACCCGTGAATCTGCACCTCTTACACACCAGAACTCTGTGCCCGACCTCTATCAGCCTGCCGTCACACCTTGGACATATTGAGGACGTCCCTCTGGGATTTACCTTAGCTACCTGCAGGCCCTTCTCAACCGCCTCGTACTCAATGCAGAACCGAACCTTCCCATAGAACCATAGTAACATGGATTAAGGTCCTAAGTAATGATTTCGAGAAGGTGCTCGTAGACCTTATATCAAGGGCAGGACAAGGCAGGGTGGTGACCTTATATGTCAGGACTGAGGCCTGAGGCTAAGGCCGGCGCTGCTTAACCTCCTCAGGGATAGGGACGCGTTCGCGATGCTTACAACCGTTTCATCAGCTTCGTACTTCTTAGAGGGAGCCTCCTTCTACGTAATTACTGGGGGCCCCCTCCTGCGTTACAGATGTAAACCCGAACAGATGGGGGGAACCCTCCGCCCTTTAGGGCGGGGAGGAGGTCAGGCAGGCAAGCTAAGTGAGCAGGTGAGGGCGCTTGATAACTCTTAAACCTTTGAATAAGCCTCTAGAACTTCATGAATGAGGGCTGGAGGCTCACATGGAGCAGGAGTTCCTGAGCACCAGAGAGGCCCTGCAGAGGCCGGACGGCGAGAGGGTCAGGTTAAGGGGCTGGGTCTACAGGAGAAGAGACCTAGGAGGCAAGGTCTTCATAGTTCTTAGGGACTCTGAGGGCATAATTCAGTGCGTTATAGAGAGCTCGTCAGGGGCGGCTGCTGAGGCCTCTAAGGCCACGATAGAGTCATCAGTAATGATAGAGGGCGTTGTCAGGTCAGACCCGAGGGCACCAGGAGGCAAGGAGGTAAGGGTCGAGGACTTCAAGGTCGTAGGGTTAGCAGAGGACTTCCCTATAAAGGGCAGTGAAAGCCTTGACTATCTTCTAGACGTTAGGCACCTGTGGCTGAGGTCGAGGAGGCTCACGCAGGTCATGAGGATTAGGGCCACAGTCCTCGAGGCCCTCAGAGAGTACTTCATAAAGAACGGCTGGTGGGAGGTAAGTCCGCCTATACTGACCCAGAGTGCCGTTGAAGGAGGCGCTACCCTGTTCTCTGTAGACTTCTTCGGGAGAAAGGCGTACCTTAGTCAGAGCGCTCAGTTCTACCTGGAGGTCATGATATTCAGCCTTGAGAGGGTGTGGTCCCTGACGCCTAGCTTCAGGGCCGAGAGGAGCAGGACGAGGAGGCACCTCTATGAGTACTGGCACTTGGAGGCTGAGGCGGCCTGGATGGACATGCGTGACATGATGAAGGTAGTCGAAGGCATGGTAAAGTACGTCGTTAAGGGTGTGCTTGAGAAGAGGCTTGAGGAGCTCAGCGCGCTCGGCCGCAGGACCGAGCCCCTTGAGGCAGCACTCAAGGCCACGTTCCCAGAGGTGACTTACGACGAGGCCATCGAGAGGCTCAAGAGGAATGGCTTTAACATAAAGTGGGGTGACGACATTGGGGCCGACGAGGAGAAGGCGCTGACAGAAGATGAGGAGGTGCCCTTCTTCTTGACGATGTTCCCCAAGCACCTGAAGAGCTTCTACATGAAGCTCCATGAGCAAAGGCCTGAGGTAGTACTGGGCTTTGACCTAGAGGCACCAGAGGGCTACGGCGAGGTTGTAGGCGGCAGCCAGAGGGAGGACAGGTACGACGTCTTGCTCCAGAGGATCAGGGAGAACAACCTGAACCCTGAGGATTACCAGTGGTACCTTGACCTCAGGCGCTATGGAAGCGTGCCGCACAGCGGGTTTGGCCTCGGCGTTGACAGGCTCGTGATGTGGATAGCCGGGCTTGACCACATAAGGGACTCAATACCGTTCCCCAGGCTACGCGAGCGGATATACCCGTGAGGGCCTTCTGTTCCCTTCTCTCAGGCGGCAAGGACAGCACTTACGCCCTTCATAAGGCCCTTGACGAGGGCCTGGCCCCCGCATGTATAGGTATCGTGGTTCCTGGAAGGCCTGACAGCTGGATGTTTCACAGGCCCTTCGTAGAGTTCGTCCCGCTTCAGCTTAAGGCCATGAGCCTGTCAGGGCTCGACTACGAGATCAGGGTAAGCGGCGAGAAGGAGAAGGAGGTGGAGGAGCTGAAGGAGTCGCTGGCGAGGGTCAAGGAAGTCAGGGCCTTCGACACGCTGGTCATAGGAGGCATAGCGAGCAGGTATCAGCTGACCAGGTTCGGAAGGGTGGCTGAGGAGCTGGGGCTTAGGGTTTACGACCCTCAGTGGGGTATGGACCCTGAGGCCTACATGTATGAACTGCTAAGGTACGGCATCATATACGTGATAACCCAGATAACAACGGCGGGGCTTCCCCACAGGCTCCTTGGGGTGCCCGTTAACAGCGAGGGCCTGGTCAGGGAGATCATTGAGCTCGCTCGGAGACGCGGCTTTCACCCGGCCTTTGAGGGAGGGGAGGCCGAGACCTTTGTGATTAAGGCGCCTAGGTACAGCAGCGGGATATGCCTGGAGGCTAAGAGGGTTAGAGTCTCCGAGTTCGAGTATAGGCTGGAGCCTATCTCAGCCACCCTCTGCGACAGGCCAAGGGTAACGATTGACGGCGTTATGTACGAAGCTTGAGGAGCCTCTCTGAGTTCACAGCTATGGCATCTTGCAGCTCGCCTTCGGTAACTCCCTTGAGCTCGGCAATCAGCTTGATGAGCCTAGGTATCATAAGTGGCGTCAGCCTAAGGCCATGATAATTGTAAGGCCCATCGCTCTCGAGGACCATGTTGGTTAACGGTGCTGCCTTGGCGACGTCCTTTGACTTGCTCTGGACCTCAGCGGCTACGTTTATCGACACAAAGTACCCTCTCTTGACTATCTCATCTATTAGGTCCATCGGGCCCGTGTACCAGTGGAAGACGGCGTTCTCAACGCCTACTTCAACTATCAAGATCAGGGCGTCCCTCCAGGCCCCTGGCGAATGTATGTTGAGGAAGGCGTTCATGTCCTTGGCGGCCTTGGCGAAGGCCTCGAACACCTTCCTCTGGGTCGTGAAGGTCTCCTCAGGCATGAACCTCCTGTCTAGGCCGACCTCGCCCATGCAGACAACCCCCGCCCTCTCTGCGAGCCTGATGACCTGCCACGCCTCCTCTAGCTGGTGGTCTTTAAGTGACCACGGATGAAAGCCGGCGCAGGGGAAGACCCTGCCCTGATATCTTGAGGCCAAGTCGAGGACCCTGTTGAGGCTCCTAATGTCATCAGAGACTGCTACCACCTTAAGGTTGGGCATGGCATTCATCATTTGCTCAATCTCGTTGTCAGTGAATTCCGCGAGGTGGCAGTGCATATCGTAATATATGGGCTCCACCCTTCAGGCCCTCTCATAACCTAAAAGAAAGGACTTTAAGAGCCTCCTCCGTATTCCTGACAGGAGTCCGAGGTCGGGCCCGTAGTCTAGACTGGATAGGACGCCGCCCTTACACGGCGGAGGTCGGGGGTTCAAGTCCCCCCGGGCCCACTAGTCCTCCGATGTCTAATGAACAGTTCGACGCTTCCCCTGGCATTCAGGGTTCTCGTCTTAGGGCATCTGAAATCTAGGGGGTTCTCAAGGCTTCAGGGTACTAATAACGGAAAACTATATATTGTTTCAAAACAGAGATGACGCAATAAGGGAGGAGGCTTGGAGTACAAGTGGACAGTGCTCATTAATACTACGCTGGGAATCATAATGTCATCCATGAACATGTATATCGTGATGATATCACTGCCAACGATCTTCAGGGGGCTTGGCGTGAACCCCTTTGCCCCTGGTGAGTTCGCTTATCTGATATGGGTGCTGATGGGCTACAGCATAGTCCTGGCCTCCGTACTTGTCACCTTTGGGAGGCTGTCAGACATGCACGGCAGGGCAAGGGTCTACACGTGGGGTTACATAATATTTGCAGCGGCCTCTGTAGCCCTCTCCCTCATACCCGGCGGCAGCGGCAACCTCGGCGCGCTGCTGTTAATCGCGCTCAGGATGATCCAGGCGGTTGGCGGAGGCCTCCTGATGGTGAACAGCACAGCGCTGCTAACCGACGCCTTTCCGCCTACTGAGAGAGGGAGAGCCCTTGGAGTAAACCAGATATCATTTGTAGTTGGCTCCTTCCTAGGCCTTGTCGTCGGGGGGCTGCTGGCCGGCTACGACTGGCACATGGTGTTCATAGTCAGCGTGCCCTTCGCCGTCGCAGGCGCCGCCTGGTCTGTGCTGAAGCTTAGGAGGACCCCTGGCAGCGGGGGGCAGAGCTATGACCTGCTTGGCAATGTCACGTTGGCAGGAGGCCTGCTCCTTCTCTCCTTAGCCTTCACGTACGCGCTGATGCCTTACGGTAACTCTCAGTTAGGCTGGGGGAACCCCCTTGTTGAGGCCTCCTTCGTAGGGGCCGCCGTGGCGTTCTTATCGTTCTTCCTCGTCGAGAGGAGAGCCCTTGCCCCGCTCTTTGACCTCAGGCTCTTCAAGGTCAGGCCCTTCACCTATGGGGTTCTAGCCCTCTTCATGAACTCAATGGCAAGGGGCGCCGTGATGTTCCTGGTGACGCTGTGGCTTCAGGCCATATGGTTGCCGCTTCACGGCATCTCTTACCAGGCAGCGCCGTTCTGGGCAGGAGTTTACATGTTCCCTATGCTGATTGGAACGGTCGTAATGGGACCCATAGGCGGCATGCTAACGGACAGGTACGGTGCTAGGGCCTTCGCCACAGCGGGGATGATCATAATAGCTGTGACGCTTTACGCTCTTGCGCTCCTGCCATACAACTTCAACTTGCTTCAGTTCGAGCTGCTACTGTTCCTTAACGGGGTTGGAAACGGCCTCTTCTCAGCCCCTAACACGACGTCCATAATGAACGCGCTCAGACCCCAGGACAGGGCAGCTGGCAACGGGATGAGGCAGACGTTCGCTAACGTGGGCTCCACCATAAGCATGGCGATGTTCTTCACCATAGCCATAACGGTGCTGACCAGCAGACTTCCCTCAAGCATATACTCCCTGGCCCTGAAGTACGGGCTTCCGAGCCAGGTGGCCTCCTTCCTGGCGAGCCTGCCGCCGAGCGGCCTTCTCTTCGCCGCCTTCCTCGGCTATGACCCTGCCTCCGCGATACCTGCACCAGTACTAAGGGACCTGCCGTCAAGCGTCATCGAGGCCCTGGACTCCCACACGTTCCTGCCTACGGCCCTAGGGCCTTCCTTCATGGCGGGCCTCAGGCTCTCAATAATGATCTCTGTAGCGCTGGTCTTAGTGGGCTCTATATTCTCATATCTTAGGGGCGGCAGGTATGTCTATGAGGAGGAGGCTCGCAGGCTAGGAGGGGACAGGCAGCGTTAGTGCTAGCAGGACGCCGTAAATTATAACGGCTACAACGCCCGACTTGCCGAGCCTGGACTCCTCCATGGCTGGGCCTGGGTGCCTTCCTCGTGTCAGAAAGAGCAGGGCTAAGGCTATGAGGCCGAAGAGGCCAAGCGTGGGGACGTAAAGCCCTAAAGCCAATAGGGCCGCAACGAGGATGAACGATAAGACCATGTGGCCCCTCTCGCCGAGCGCTGCCCTCAACACGTGCCCTCCGTCGAGCTGCCCTACTGGTATAAGGTTCAGGAACGTCACGAAGAACACGATGTAAGCGGCAAAGGCAAGGGGCGACATCTCAACCACGTAGCCGGCAGGAGCATGTACAATGGCCAGGAGGACATTCATAATCATGGGAACGACGGGAATTGTTGAGCCGGGAGGGACTACAGAGGCGGGAACTAAAGCTGAGGTCTTCAGGCCCACTAGGGCTACAGGAAGCGCCACCAGGAAGCCCGCTAGAGGGCCTGAGACGCCTACTATCGCAAGCTCGTCAGCCGTGGCCGGTATCCACTTCATGTTTATGACGGCGCCCAAGGTACCCAAGAACCCAAGCTGAAGAGGGGGTGCAGGTATGAGGTAGGGCAGGCTCCTTGGGACCCTGTACCTCCTCATGGCTAGCCAGTGTCCTGTCTCATGGATCAGGAGAGGCGCTAGGAGGCCAAGCAGGTAAAGACCTGGCGTTAATGGGCCCCCTCCTGGAAGGCCTATCAGTGCGAGCCCTGAGTAGTAGACGGAGGCTATCGTAAGTGCCGCCAGCGTGATCCATAAGGCCAAGTTATAGCGGGAGCTGTACCTGGCTATGATGAGGTAAAGTGAGGACCCTTCCCTCCTTAGGGCCGGGGCGTACCCAAGCTTTACAAGCTCGCCGTAAAGAGACCTGAACGAATTTACCAGGTCGCCTTCCCTCAGGCTTACCACCTGCGACCTATAAGCGCCGTTCCCTACCTCAACGAGCTCCGTCACTTCAAAGTGTTTGTTTATGACCTCCCGCGCCTTATCGAGTTCGCTCAACGTCTCGCGCCGCTCTCTCTGCGTCAAGGCAGGGTATTAACAACTAATTTAGAAACAGTTTCTGCTGCAGGGGCTATGGGCTGGCCATTACTTTACGCCTGCCCGAGAAGTAGAGGCTGCAGGGGTCTATTCTCCTCAGCAGCTTTAGGTGAAGGTCTATCAGGCTTAATGGAACCCCGTGGACTGACTTCAGGAACTCCTGCTCCACCGGGTGAAGGGAGGCCGGCACTATCATTGTTGATGGTATGACGGACCTTAAGGCCTCGGGTTCCGAGAGGCGAGAGTAGGTCACATTGACATCATCATCGGTTGCCGACACCGCTAACACTAATAGGTCGCCAAGGTCCGCCCTCTGATCGCTTAGGAGCTCGTTGAAGGCCTTGAGGAGCTCCCTAGCGCCATCAGCCGGAGGCAGCTGCCCCCCCTCCTGGTCAACGTCAAGGAGTATGAGGCTGTGAAGGTCAAGGCAGAGGTTGCCAAGGAGCCAGTAGGCCACAGGAGTCGCATCAGTGCCCCTCCAGGGCCCTGGAACTGTGACCTTCCTGCCGAACCTGTAAAACTGAAGGCCTGAGAGCGACATAGCTGCGCAGGGGCCTGAGACGCCCGGTATCACCTTGGCCTTAACGCCTCTCGTTAGGGCCTCAACCACAACAGAGGAATGAGTGGTCGCTATGAGGGGGTCACCAGCGACAAGGACTACAACGTCTCTGCTGCGCGCCATGTCGATGAGCGTATTCACGTTCTCCTCCAGCAGGTCCCTGGTGGCCTTGACTGTGGCCTTATTAAGGGCCTTAGCCATGTCTTCAAGCCAGCCGCTGTTAGGCGAGGTATAGGCCTCTACGATAACCACATCAGCCTTCTTGATAAGGCTCTTAGCGCGATCGGTAACGTGCTGAGGGCCCAGCCCAGTCCCTACTATGAACAGCAACTTCAGCCCTCTGCAAGCCTCTTCTGAAACTGCGTGGCCCACTCCAGTAACTTCGTGCGGAGGGCCTTTGCGCTGTCGGCAAAGCCGTGCTCCTCAAGCGCCTTGAGGGACGAGTCTGCTATAAGGTCAAGGAAGTTCGCGTAGATCTGAACCTTACGGGCTAAGATCTCATTGAGTTGCTGCCAGCCCCTGTCAGTGAGAGCATAAACTATCTTCCTGCCACCCCTGACGCCCTCCTCCTCAACGACTACCACGTCTATCAGGCCCAAGTCCTTCATGTAGCTCAGGAGAGGGTATATTGAGCCGGCAGCAGGCTTCCACTGGCTTGCAGTGATATCCTTGATCCTCTTTATAATTTCATATCCGTGCATGGGCCTCTGGGAAAGTATCAGTAGCATTAGCCAGATTAACGTGTCCCTGTACCTGGTAGAGCCCGTAACCTCCGCCGCTTCCCTCTGCATGCTCTTCCGCGCTCATTACCAAAATATCACTAGAAAATATATTTCTGACTATTGTAGGCCTTTGACAAAGCTTCGTAAGGGCGCTCCGCTCTGGCGTCTTTCCTCATTTGAGGTCAGTAATACCAACCCTCTTCATCGCGCAGCTTTATAGGTGTAGCGACAGGTTATAGGCTTTGTAATCCTGTTAAAATTATTGTGCATTATCATATGTGGACCTCTTCTAGTGGCCTTAAGCAAAGGGGAGAGCGGATTATCAGCTCTTGCTATGTTGTCATTGCCATTATAACGGTTAATTTAGTAACTTAGCGACTTTGAAGCGGCTTAACTGATTACAAACGTCACACCAGGCGTGGACAATGGTACGAAAGGCCTGCCGAGGCCTCTGTAGAACTTGTTAAACCACTCGTAGAAGTGCAGCCTTAGGTCATGAGCAAACGCGACTATGCCTTCAAGGCCTGCCGTGAGTAGATTGCCTACAGCATATAACAGCACTGCCCCAGCATAGGTCAAGGGGTTAGGGTGTGGCGTCAAGGATACATAGTAAAGTATTGTAAATCCTACCATGAGCCCAGCATGCGCTAGGCTTAGGCCCATGATCCTAAGGAAGCTGATAGAGTTGCCCAAGGCGAGAAGCATGCCCTCAAACATGCCGAGGAAGCCCTCTATGGGGTCTAACCTGAAGCCCTCGCCTATAGCTAATGTGTAGAGCCCTTCACCTATCAGCAGCCAGACAATAGATGCTAAGGCCCCATAGAAGACGAAGGCCCCTATAGGTCCGCCCTTTCCAAGGCCGAAGAGGGCCTCCTCTATAACATAGCCTGCCCTGTAGGCGTTGAAGTAAATAAGGAATGGAAGGCCAGCCGCGAGGAAGAGAAGAGTTAGCGGGGCCCTTCTTGCAATGAGGTCCTCGTAGTTCCTGCTCAGAAGGTCATTAGCTATCCCCAGTATATTGCCGAAGGTCAGCATGAAGGCCCCTATCCAGAATGACATGCTTAAGGCCTCGTTGAACAGCTGTATCGTGTAAGGCTCTGTGGAGCTTTCCGTGGCTGCGTCAACGGGCGATAACAGGGGTGGAACCCTGAACCCCAGTTGTTCCCAAAGCCTGTCAAGCCCTATGGCGTGAGCTGATACTGGGCCAAAGAACTCGCCGGCAAGGAAGCCCGTTATCATTCCCGCTACGCCAAGCACCGAGGCGACCTTGGCTATGTCTCTGCTTCTCGGCATCATGTAGAAGACAGCAAAGAGCAGAACTAGTAGCCCGTGGCCAATGTCAGGGAACATCAGGCCGAATATTATGGGCATCGTTATGGCCATGAAGAACGTCGGAACTATCTCATCACCTGAGGGCGTCCCGTACATCTCCACTATACTGTGGAACCACTTGAAGTAACCCGGCAGGTCAACCTTTGTCGGGACGTACTTCTCGCCCCGCCTCACTCCGAGGCTCTTAACTACGTAAGCGCCATCGCAGCAAGTGTCCAGGATCCGCCTGAGCTTCTTTGAGTCCTTAAGGTCAACAAAGCCGTATATGAACGACACGCTATCAGTTCTCGACGAGAGCGACAGAGCTCTTAGGATGTTGGCAAGACCTGAGACCTGCGCGTAGTACCTGTTGAGATCCTCAGCGCGCTTAAGGGCCTCCGACCTTAAGGCTGAGACCTCCTCCATCACCTTCGTTAACGTCTGAAGCGAGGCATTGTAGGCTTCCTTAGGCGAGCCCGGCATCTCAGGTGGAATAGCTATTCGTCTCCAGCCCAGTCTTGAGAGCTCTGCTGCGGCTGTCGCGACGGAGTTGCTCTCGCCAGCTATGACGAATACCATGAGCTCATTGACGGGCTGCGTCATGTAAAGGAGCTTGTATTTGTTAGCGACTCCTATGGCTGAGGGCGCTAAATCTGGGCTCATAACCCCGACAGCTGCCCTAACGTGTGTGCCCTCCCAGGCTGTCCTGACGTCGGCTGAGACCTCCTTCACGGGCTCAAGGAGACTGACGAGCGCCTGGAGCTCCGCAGCGCGGGCGTTCAGTTCAGTTATCCTTGAAGCCAGCCTCTCCATGTCCTCTTCAAGCTTGGAGTTCGCAGCGACAACATCACGGTATGCCTGCTCCCAGTCCTTAACGTTTATTGTGACCTGTTCACTAGGTCTAGGCTCAAGGCCCAACGCCTTGAATACGCCCTCGAGTCTGGACTTCCTCTCGGCGGCCTCTAGGGCTATCTTCCTGTAGTATCTGTTAGTGTAGTTCTTAAGCGGCTCTGGCGGCTCATCGATATTGATGATGCTGGCGTTGGCAAGGGACGCCAGCGCCTTATCATAGTTCTCGTTCGGTATAACTATCAACACCTCTTCAAGTCTGTTGCTTATTATCAAGCTGGCGCCCTGTCAGGACCAGTAGCATAGGTTAATAAGGTCTGTAAGGAACCTAAGCAGATAGGCCTTTTCCTTTCATCGTGATCTGTTAACGCTTAAAATAACCCCTTCTAGGCCTAATCTGGGCGGGCATGTCAGCTAAAGAGGTCAAGGTCCTAGTAGTAGGGGATGAGCAGAGCCTGCCGCTCTTCAGGATGGCAGGGATGTCGACGCTGAAGGCTTCAAACCAGACAGAGGCCGAGGAGGCCGTTAAAAGGGGTGTAGAGGAGGGCTATGGGCTGATAATAGTCCTTAAGCATGTCATTTCTGATGAGGAGAGCTTGAGGAGAATAGTCGCGGGTACAGGCTCTGTCGTCTTCGTCCTGCCCACAAAGTGGTCCAAGGCAGAGCCCATAAATATAGAGAAGCTTTTGGCTGAAGCGCTAGGCCTAGGGTGAAGGATATGAGCATAAGCGGCGACACCCGGAAGGTCGCTGATAGCGTGACTAAGAAGGCAATATCGCAGCTGGAGTCCCAGCTTGACGAAGCGTTGTCAGCGGCCCTTAAGCTCGCGGACTCCTCCCATAAGGCCTCGTCAGAGAAGGCAGTTAAGGTCATAGAGAGAAAGGCGGAGGAGCTCCGCGAGCTTCTAAGGAGCAAGGCGGCAGAGGCTGACCTGAGGGTTAAGCTCAAGGAGGAGTCCATAAAGGCAGAAGCCACCGACAAGGTGATGAGTGAGGCCCTGAGGAGGCTTAAGCTGGACAGAGGGGA
>WYEB01000142.1_pt1 | contig 29294 bp, 29 predicted proteins | sample 6343061 | NCBI WGS metagenome assembly WYEB01 (sample SAMN13812332, study PRJNA600296) | hot springs metagenome | biome: ENVO:00000051; feature: ENVO:00002007; isolation source: sediment sample from Evening Primrose shelf | place: USA: Yellowstone National Park, Evening Primrose Hot Spring ... | reverse complement strand
GGCTTTTTCTTAAACAGAATCTTAGAGAGCTTATAGAGAGAAGATCCATAGATCTTTATAATGATTTTATATGTTGTGGCAGAAACTATCCTATCATACTCATGCCAATAGATCTTTTGAAACCTCATGAAGATATAGAGCTTGAGAGAATGAGGATTCTTGAGAAAGATATTTTAGAGAGAGGCATTCTTGAGAAGCCTATACTTGTTGAGATGAACACATTCATAATCTTAGACGGTCATCATCGTTATAATATCTTTAGAAAAATAGGAAAAAGAAAGATTCCTGCGCTACTCGTAGATTATAATGATCCTTGTGTAGAGGTATCTAGCTGGAGACCTGAGATTAAAGTGTCAAAAGATCTTGTGATAAAAACTGTGTTAGAAAACAGACTTCTTCCACCGAAGACAAGCAGACATATATTATGTTTTAAGATCCCTGAGATCAATCTTTCTATAAATATGATCCCTTGAGGCTCTAGATATGGACGGAAAAAACTTATATGATGATTACAGATATCTAGAGATTGATCTTAAAGATCTTATTGATATTGTGAGACAGATTCTTAGAAAAGGATTTGTTGAATGCATAGATCTTTCGAGAGAAAATGTCTCAACATCAAAATTATTGACAGCTCTACAGATCATAGGATGCAGAGGATTATGTGTATGTGAAGATGATCATAAGAGAAAATGTTCGTTAGAAGAACTGGGATTTTATGAGGATATATCGCCTTCTCCTCTTAGAGTTTTTGAGAATACTGAGGAGCTTTTATATAGAAACTGGCCTACTCCGCTTGTTAAGCTAAGATCTTTATCAAAAGAAGATTTTGTTGTATGGGCTAAGCTAGAGTATTATAATCCTTACAGCATGAGTATTAAAGATCGTATCAGTTGGTATATGATAAAAAATCTTCTCTTAAGAAGAAGAGAGTTTTTAAAAAAGATTTTTTATGAGGCGACGTCTACAAACACTGGAATGGCTCTTACATCGCTTGCAAATATATTAGGTTTCAAAACAAGACTTTTCATACCATCAACTATACAGAAGGCCTCTGACATCATATTAAAAGTTTTAGGAGCTGACGTTATTAGAAGACCTGAGAGACTTACTATAGAAATGATTGATAAAGTAGAGGAGATGTCTAGATCAGAGGGAGGAATACATCTTAATCAATTTGATAACGACTATAATTTTATTGTTCATCTAAGATACACGGCTAAGGAGCTGGATCTTCAGATAAGATATAGAGGCATAAAAATCAGAGGACTGATAGCAGGGATAGGAACCTCAGGACATTTCTCAGCTCTGTCTCTCTATATGAAAAGTAGATATGGAGATAATGTGAAGACATTCGCAGTTCAGCCATCTAAAGATAGTGTGATACCAGGTATTCGAAGAATTGAGAGTGGAATGAAATGGATACATATGATCCCTTATGATATGATCATAGATGTCTCCACAGAAGAGGCTGTTAAAGAGGCTGTAAACATAGCTAGAAGAGAAGGTTTATTCATAGGATTAAGCAGTGGTGCTGTAGTAGCAGGATTTAAAAAACTTTATGAAGACAATATTATAGAGCCTGGCGAATACATATTAATATTTCCTGATCATGGGTTTAAATATATAGAACAATTTAATAAATATCTAGAAAGCCGTGAATCTTAGATAAACATATATTTCATGTAGAGTGAGACAAGTAGTGTTTATATATCTCTATCCTGGTAAATATAATTGACAGAACATGAGTTCGGTGATCTATTTATGAGACCTGCTCTCATAATTATTGATATGACAAAAGATTTTGTATATGGAAAATTAAAATGTGAGAGAGCTCTAAATATAATTCCAAACCTCAAAAGACTTATCGAGAAGTTTAGAAGATTAGGCCTGCCCATAATATATGTCAGCGACTCTCATCTTCCAGTAGATCCTGAGATAAAAATATGGGGAGAACACTCTATGAAAGGCTCTGAAGATGCTAAGATCATAGATGAGATAGCTCCTGAAAAAAATGATTATGTTCTCGAGAAGAGAGTGTACAGCGCCTTCTATGAGACAGGTCTTGATCTTCTCCTCAGATCTTTAGGTGTTGATACAGTAATATTAACAGGATTACACACAAACATCTGCGTGAGACATACAGCTGCAGACGCCTTCTTCAGAGGATACAAGATCATTATCCCAAGCGATGCTGTAGAAGCTTTCACAGAAAAAGATCATTTGGAAGGTCTTGAGTATCTTAAGAAGATATATAATGCTTATATAACTAACGTAGATGATTTATTAAAAGATCTTGAGAGAGAGCCGGCTGCCTCTCGTTAAATAACAAATTTTTTATTGATCCAGCATAGTTAAAGAAACATATCTCTTTCTAAAAAATTTTTTAATAAGATCTGTAGATAAGCTTTTTAAAGTCTCAAGATTTTTCTCGAAAAGTTTGACATCTCACTCATAATATCAACACAGCTATAGGATTTTCCTTTAGAAAACATTTTTTCCAGCCTCGTAAAGGGTTTACAGATGAGATTTGATATTTATCAAGAGATCTTTTGATGTCTCTAAAACATCTTTTATTCTCTAAAGATACAGCTTATCAAATTCTCTGATAACCAAAAGATCTAATCGCTCTCATAGTTTATAATCTTGTCAAGCTCTTGATCTGAATGATATGAATCCATATTTTTATGTATCCCTAATATTTTTAACAGCTAGATCCAGTTCTTCAAATGTTAGATTCTCTTCTAACGAAACCTATGATCTCTTGATAAACATCAATGTCTCATAGAGATATGTTCGCATCGCAAGTATTATAAGAAGTATCTGAGAGAATTTATTAGCTTCATCTCTATTTTTCTTCTATATTGTCTTGGACAGCTCTCTTCTTATTTTCACAGCTTTATCTGGATAATCAGTTGTTATACCATCAATTTTTCTAGAAGCCAGCTCTCTTATCCATTTCTCATCATTTACTGTCCATGCAATCATTCTAAGACCTATTCTGTGAGCAAATTCTATAGATTTTTCAGTTGCAAGCGGATATCTCGGCAGGACAAGCTCGAAGCCGCTCTTTTTTGCATCAATAATTTTTCCTGGAGGCTGATAATATATTATTCCGACAGGGATGTTAGGAGAGTATCTCTTGATCTTTATAAGAGGTTCTTCATAAAAACTTATTATAGCAACACGATCCGAGGCTCCTACAGATCTTATGACGTCTAGTGTCTTCTCTTCATCTCCTCTATTTTTTATCTCTATAAAAACAAAGATCTTGTCTATAGAGACTGTGAGAACCTCCTCAAGAGTAGGGATCTTCTCACCAGAAACTCTGATATTCTCAAGATCTTTATATCTAACATTTCTAACATTAATATTTGTACCAGCCACCCTAGAAAGATCCTCGTCATGAACAACTATCATCACATCATCAACAGTCTTCTGAACATCAATCTCAACAGCATCTGCACCAACTTCAATAGCCTTTAATACGCCAGCAATAGTATTCTCCGGGGCAAGACCAGCAGCTCCTCTATGACCGATCACAACAAAAAGCTTCTCATAAAACAATTTATCTAAGCCTCTCATTTATACCCCGATAATACTCTTACCCATTATAATTTATAGAAAAGATCTTCGAAAAAATATATGTTGCCTTAAGAGAGCTTTCATTAGAAGAGTAGCAAGATCAAAATATCTCGTGAGAGCCTATAAGCTGATTGCTTACATATCTCTTGTAAGAATTAAAATTTTTTTATAAAAATCTTTGGTGTGATAGATAGATACAAAGATATTGAGAAGACTTTGAAAGTTCTGAAGAAACTAATTATTAGGCAAATCACGAACAAATGTCCTTTAACATAGATCCTGAAATATAACTTCGATCTCAGCTATATTAGCTTTTATAAAGTTTTTTCAACGTCATTTTCACAGCCTCTCTATATATAGGTGTTTGCCATGCCACATGTTCTCCAACTCCTATCTCAAGATCCTTCCTGGAGGGAGGCAGATCAATCCATCTCTTCACATCTCTCTCGGGAAGATCGTCGATAATCAGATTCATTTCCACAAGCTTATGAAGAAGCTGTAGCCCCTCTTTCTCGAAGAGTACGTCAGGATCTATGGTTGCTTCATGAAGTCTATCTATATCATGATCATCTAAAGATCTTATGAAGATCTCAAGTCTTTTTCTATCAATGACATCATTTATTATCTCATTGACGTCCCAATTCGCCATATAAAGTTCTCTGAGAATCCTTAGATTTCCGCCTGACAGCCTCCATATATCTTCGAAAGAAGGCTTCTCACCAGGTATCTGATCATAAAGCTCTCTGAAGTCGTTTTTAGACATATTCCACATAGGTCTTATATAAGACCACTCATGTCTACCGATCTCAGCTCTAGATAAGCCTTCGCTAGTTGTTATGACAGCGATCATCTTCTCATATTTAGCAGGAGGATGTTCTATCATATTTAAAAACGCTTTAACATATAAAGCAGACTCTTTAATATTTATATTTTGAAAAGCCTCGTCAACAAAAACAGCTATCTTAGGTTTATGAAGTTTTCTCATGATCATGTAGACGATCTTTAGAACTAAAGTTGTCAAAGGCTCTGATAATCTGCTCAAAAAATCGCTTGTATAAGATTGAGCAAGCTGTGCCACGCCTCCTACAACGCCTTTCATCACTTCTTCTACTATGTTCTTAAGATCTTCTGTGTAAAAAATTGCTTTTTCAAAAATCTTTTCTGTGGAATTAACATATACAACTTTGAAATCTTCCTCCTCTAAGATTTTTATAGATTGTCTCAGCCAGGCAGTTTTTCCACAGCCTTCAGGTCCGTAGACAACTATTGGAAGTCCCACGCCTTTTTCAGCCCATTCAAAAATCTTCTTGATAGCAAGATCTCTGCCAGTGAAATTTATTCTGATACCTGGTGCAAAATCAACTTTAATTCTTTTTATCTTCTTTATATCACTCATACCAGACTCTCTCCTTCACATATAACGATCGATGAGATAAGATAATATTATACAACATATCTCAATATATAATGTCGTCTTATATTATAAATATAGATTTGATCATATCGTCCCTTCATATATGAGCTTTGAGGATCTTGTATACATCGAAAGACTATGTCTCAAAAAGATGAAATTCATCATATATACAAAGATCTAATGACATATTGGTTCAAAGTTAGGTAAAGACTTCTTCATGTTATCAGGCAGATTTTATAAAACTTTCTTCTCGTAGTTTTCTAAGCTTAGGATATATAAAGACTACTTTGACAAGCATTGTATATAAATACAGCTTCATACCGTATTCTCTAAGATCTTCTCTGCCAGACTCGTATCCTTCTCTCCATATTAAATCAGCTATCTTTCTAAGCTCCTCTAGATCAGATAATGTGAGCTCCTCAGGATCTTTTGCAAGCAACTCATCAAGTCTTTTAGCAACATCTTTGGTATAATATTTAGATGCTGAATAAGATTTTAAAGAGCTGAGAACACCTTTAAGAGCCAAGATCTCGCTTTTAGATAAAATATTCTCAGCCTCAAACACAGATAACAAGATCTCATTATATTGTAAAAAGACATCTCTAAGTCTCATGATCTCTCCTTCTACTCTCATGAGTCTCATATTCATCTCATTAATTCTCGAATCTATCATGTTAAGCCTTTCATCAATCTTACCGAATCTATCATCAACAGATTTGAACTTATCATCAACATCTCTAAGCCTTTCGTTAATTGATTTGAATTTATCATCAATAGATCTAAATCTTTCATCAATTAAAGTAAATCTTCCACCAAGCCAATAAATAAGAGAGATGATGCTGATCAGCACAGGTGTTAATATCGAAAGCACTGTAGCTATATCAACCATTTTACCCCGTAAAAATATGATAAGAGCAATAATATGTAGCCTCTCTCGATCCATACAAACTTTTATATCTGCCAACCAATGTATCTATGACCATCGACTTGTCAGAGATCATAAGTTTTAGAGCTCTTAAACATATGAAAGAGAAGATGAGAAGATTTCTGACCTCCTCTCCGCCCTAAAAGGCGAGGCTTTCTGTTGTAATTTTTCATACGACTTGAGCTCCTCACATGATATATCTATATGACTCATTGGTGTAACAGAATAATTATCTGTTTTCCCTTCAATTATATAATCTATTACACATAATAAAATAAAATTCGATGTTCACAGACACATCTTAGAAGCACATGTAATGTTCATAAAGATCTTGGAGAATCAGTAAACAATCTGAACAGCGATCCAAGATCCCATGTATACAAATTAGATCCCGAGGATCGGTTATTTATAAAAGAGGATCATTAAAAACAAAGATCTTAGTGCCGCGGCCGGGATTTGAACCCGGGTCTCCCGCACACAAACGTGTCACGGGCTCGAGAGGCCCGCATACTTGACCGGGCTATACTACCGCGGCACTCCTATTAGAATATATAATTAGGGGTTTAAAGGATTTATGACCTATCCACACTTAAGGCAGGTATTCGAATCTCTAGGTCTTAGATGTAAAATTCATACTAACGATATTCGCCGACGTTATTTACGGCATTCCTTATGATTTAATTAGATCCCTACTTGAGTATATGGCTATCTCCTTGCCTAGGAGCTCTAAGAGTATGTTTCTATTCTCTTTCACTCTCTTCTTAAGCTTCTCATCGTCAGTCACTAGATCTGCGTTCATCTCATATGCTGTAATAATATATGATGAGTCATAGTATGTAATCTTAAGTCTATATGCGAGATTTAATGTCAATAAGATATCTCGAGGCTCTACAATTCTTAAAACTCTATACATGTTTTTAATTGCTCCTAATAGTGATAAAGCTTCTTCAATAGATAATCTGTTCAATAGTGTAGCTTCTTTCCATAGAGCGCTACCTACTTCATATAATGTGAGAGTTGAGATGTAACTTCCTCTAATATACTTCAGAGAATCTTCTCCGAGAGCTCTCACGATATTTAATAATGCTGATGAGTCAAAAACGTACCTCATCTCTCCTCACGATCTCTTCTAATAGCCTCAACTATCTCTTCAGATGGTATCTTAGATAGGATCTCCCGTGCCTTTCTCAAAGTCTCTCTAATCTCCTCCTCTTCTCTCCTCATAACCTCCTCTTCGAGAGCTCTCCTAATAACATCACTGACTCTGATATTATATTTCTTTAACTTCTCGTATAGATCCCTCTTAATCCTGGCAGATACTGTAACATAACTCATCATAGACCACCAAATGTATTATGATGCTGTAATATATAAATAATACTATCTAAGAAATATTACAGAAGAGGTTAAATAAATGATGAGAATCAATAAGCTGACCTGAAGAGATTTCACGTTCTTCAGAATGGAGAGGATGTTAGATTCTACTAGATAGAGTAAGCTGTGTTATATGCTTTTTCTTCCTCATTAGCTTCTAGAGATGTTTTATGGCTTGATACATCTATTGTGTTAGTAGCTTTGATCATGTTCCTGAGTATATGAAGGAAAGGCTCGGCATACCTTCTACAGGCATCTATATCTAATTCTAATCTCTATAACAGTGTTATTCTCAGGAATACTCCTATGATTATCCTGTCTTATGTTCGTCTCCTTCATACCTCATTAAATTATTAACAGCAAAAGATTCAGGCTTTTAGAACAAAAATTTTATAGATTATAGAACTGGTTAGAAAGATCCTGTGTTCACTATTTTCTCAACCAGATCTATATATTCCTTAGCCTTCTCTATCAGAGGTTTGTGTTCTTCCTCCTCATATATTAATCCGTAGAAGACTTCGCCATGAAGTTTTCCTCTAACATCAAGAAAGTATGATGCCCATCTAGACGCCTCCTCAAAGCTTAGGCCCGCCTTTATAAAAGCTCTTGTGACAAAAGATCTCCAGGTCTCTCCATTTCTTGGAGCATCTTCACCTAAGAATCTCAGTGTTAAAGCTCTCGTGGCATGTTTAACTGAGGTCCAGATCTTCTCAGCAGCATCATAAGGATCATCATTCTCTAGATGTTTTAAAGCCTCAGCAAGATAAAACCTTGCCATCTCAATAAGCTTCTTAACATCTGTTTCATCAGGATCCTTATGCTCAGATATCGTCATAGAAAAGTCTCTACCCTATATATACTAGCTGAGAGGTTTATAATAATTAGCTATCATACAAACTACTCTGATTTTAACAAGATCTGTCTACAGAGAAATCTAATTATCAGAAATAATCATAACCTGATAAACATAGTCTAGCATATACATGAGACATATCAGATTAGTTTTACACAAAAGCTTTTCACGATAAAAACATAAAGTCATCACAATATCTAGACCTTAAGAAACATAACACATGCAACTTACATCATATAAATAAAAATGAAGAGAACATAGCTGATCATCTGATCTCACATGCAGCAATTAGGATTTGTATGCTTAAACATTGGGATCATAGTTTTTAAATCTTTCAACAATAATAGTTTATGGAGCCGGGGTCGCCTAGCCTGGTAGGGCGCCGGCCTGCTAAGCCGGTGGGGGGAAACCCCGCGCGGGTTCAAATCCCGCCCCCGGCGTTCCTCCTTTAAATACCCAGATAAATCTTACAGGGCTGTCTTCCAGGTTCACGCCTCCGCGGTGGGGGCGTGAACTATAGTGTGATTTACTTGGTGAAATCATGCCTGCTAATCGCTGGTACGACAAGATCAATATTAGCGCCCTCAGTGATGAGGCACGTAGACTCATCCTCGAGAGGGTCAAGCGCAAGCTCGGGTTCACCAGGGCGCTCGAGGCTTTTGGCATCTCTAGGGGCTCGCTCTACAACTACCTCCACGGCCTCAGGAGGATCCCCGACGAGGTGGTCTACAGGGCTCTTCAGCACCTAGAGGAGGGCGAGTTCAACGAGATAGTCAAGGGGGTTGACAGGCTCCGGGCCGTTGGGATCATCCGTGAGGACGGGTCTATCGACTACTCTCTAATACTACAGGCCATAGCGCTGGCAGCTCGAGACGAGTACCTCAAGCAAGCGCTACTAAGGTTCACGGTGGAGAACTTCAGGGAGGACCTCAGGAAGATGCTCGGAATGAGCCTGGCGCATGTGGTGTTCCAGTGGGAGCCGGGCTTCGAGGAGTTCCTCAGGGAGAGGAAGAAGCGCCGGAGAGTGGTGAGCCCCGGAACCCTATCCTACTACCGCAACCTGTTCAAGCGGTACCTCGAGGGTAAAACTCTAAGTGAAGAGCTAGTAAACTATGTTGTAAACCACGAGAACAAGTGGCTTAGAAATGTCTTCAGGCACTACATCCAGTACCTATACTACATGCGCAAGATACCGCCCGAGACGTATGGTTGGTTAATGGAGGTGGTGCCCTCGCGGAGCTACAAATTGAATCTAATGATCAACCGAGTAGTTATATTTAAATGAATTTAATAGCCTCAGCGATACGGTAATAGTTTCGGTGCACGCCTTTTTAAAGAATATAAGATTTATGAGTAATTTAAAGTTTTGGGAATAAAATGAGTGCTATGATTGTCCACAAAGACATCCTAAGTGAGCTTGGTGAAGAAGTTAATAAGTTTGCCGAGCTGTACGAGTCTAGTAGACCAGATGCGCTTATCTTGTTTATTGAGGCTTTCGGAACACAGTATTATAAAGTCAAGATGGATTTAGAAGTCCTAGGAAATTTTCTCAAAAAGGTCACAATATATGAGAACCCCCTCTATGGATATCATCTCCCATACCTATACATGCTCAGCAAGTCACTGGGCGAAGATGATTTATCTAGGATTATTTATGAAACAGCGGAAGAACTTGTAGGTAGGTTTGAGAAAGGAGATTATGAAAGATGGGAGAGACTAGTTCATAACAAGTTTTTACTCAGGGAAGAGGCAAGGAGGCTCCTAGTGAGTATTGCGTTATCAGTTAGATTCCTCACGTATTTCTTAGGTGATGAAACATGGAGCAGACTCTCTACACTATGCTCACGAGAATTCTTTGAAACCATTGTACAACAGGTGCAACAACGAGATAAGATTCAAGACTTAGATCCATTAACTATGGTTGCTATATTGGTTCTACAGGAACATATAAACGAAGTACGGCGGAGAAATGGGTTACCAGAATATAATCTCCAACAGCAGAATTTGCCGACTTTACTGGAGAAGAAAGTGAAAGAATCAAGCGAAATAACTAAAGCTGCTGTGGCGTCTTTGCTCTTTGATCTTTACGTATCGCCTTACGCGAGCAGTAGTGCAAAGATCTTATTCCTTCAGCTGGCTGACTCCATCTCCTTGGAGAAACTAAAAGTAGAGTTCATGGAGAGAATACCGAGGAGCAAAGATTGGTCTGGGTTCTACGAAGATCTTTATGGGCCAGAGGAACCGATTCCAATACCAAGTATTGATGAAGTAGAATACATGTTACTAGCTCGCTTCTTAAGACTACTACGTGAGGCCCACATCTTCATACCTATTTCCAGTCTCTCAGAATTCGTCAAGAACTATTATCATATGCCAAAACTACTCTTAAAAACATCCTTGAAATTAAGAAGCCTTGCTCTCTATTCTTATGAGGCAATCCTTAGATTTTATAACTACATGCTGAAAAACTTCTGGAAAGTGATTATTTCGATAGTTTCTTCGTATCCAACTTCATATTTAACACGGGTAATTTTGGCTAATGATCTTATGTATAAGGCCGTTACATTTTTTGTTGCACCTATTGCAATATATTTTATTTTAACATTGGTCAAAGAATGGGTTCCAGGACCCTTTGAGAGACGCATAAAAGTCAACGAAGAAAAAATAAATAAAGTAGCCGAAGAAAGAAAGCTCGTTCATATGAAGCTAAGATACTTTGAATGGTATATACCCTTTGAGTCTTCCTTCTACAGGAACCACGGCCTTTCGTAAACATCATATGGTTTTAAACATTCGATTCCTAGCCGTCTTTTTAGGTAGAGGAGAGATGAAACTAGGTATGCCAACTCCCTCGAATACTTAGTTGTTATGGGTTCATTTATGTTGATCTGCATCCCTGCTATATGCATATAGGTTAGATCATAAACTTCACGTAGCCCTATCTTCAATTCGTTGAGAATAGAGTTTTCCGAAGTCTCAATTAACGTCACTTTTAACGTCCTAGGTATACCTGTGAAGGGATAACGTTTATCTTTTCCGATCTTAATGGCACCTAGTGGTGTTAAATAGGCTTCTTTCTCCGACGCTATACAGTAAAGTCCACCACGTGGGTAGTAGTTATATTTTTCACATAGTAGTCTTAGATTGATATCGCTTGTTATGTGAAGTATTTTATAAGAGATCCTAATACCTTTACCTTTTAGTTCTTCAATAGTTCTTTTAAGAGCTTCAAGCTCTTCTTTGCTGGGTCTTTTCCCAGAATAGTGCACACTTAAACTAACTTCTTTTTCGCCCTTGCTTAAGACAAAACTTTCTACGGGTTTCTCTATGTTCCTACTAATCCAAAAGATCAACTCCTCCTTTTCCGATACAACCTTAGCTCTCGTTTTTGATACCGCCCCCTCTGAGGTAATTAAAGCCACGGAACCAATGTAACTTTCTACTTGTTCTGCCTTAGTGTCCCCGCTGTGTCTTACAATAGTTCTACCAACACCTACGATCACGTTTGATGGAAGAGGGCTAGACAATACCCATGGGATACCGCCTAGTTTAGCGAATATGCCTAAGCTTACATTAGCCAGAGACATTTCAAAATTCTCAAGTGCTCTCTCCGTTACCACCTGGGATGGAATCTCATTATCGAAGATGCACTTTGATAAGTAGTATGGAGTCAATTTTTGATATTCCGGTGTATACCTAGCGAAAAGTAGGAACACATATCGATCTCTTAGATCATCACCATACCGATCTCTCCACTCACCAAGTTTTTTACTTAGCTTTTTATACAAGCTCGCTAGATCTTCAATTGAGAAAACACTATTCACAAATACTTCCTCCCACTCATTGAGGCTTAATGACACGCCAAAGTACTTTTTAAAATTATAACCCAACTTATCAGCGAATTCTATGCATTGACTTTTGAACTGCTGGAATTCGCCATCAGATACTTTAGGATATATAATGATAGGCAATATCTGGATCTCCCCTTCTTTTTTAATATACTCTGGTATGGCGTAAGGACCTCCTTTTTCTAGTCCACGTGTCGGATAAATATCTATAATATTGTTCCCAAAGAGTCTTTTTCGAACCTCGATAATATCACAATTCATACGTAGCCGCCTCTACTTTAACCGGTTCATTATCAAGATCAACATGTACGCCGCCTATAGTAAACGGTATTATTTTATCTCTTCTAATTCTATTAATGAACTCGGCAACTTCTCTCTTGAAATCTTCGGCCAATTTAAAACCTGACTCCCTAGTTCCAAGCGAAAATGAGTAATATCTATGCAACTTACTATATACATTATATATTTCCTCGCCGAAAATTCTCGATATAAATGACTTGAGGTATAGAACATTTCCTATTAATCTCACTTTATCTGGTTTTACTAGGGCTTGTTCACCATCGAAGTATATAATTTTAACCATTAAGCCTTCGGTCGTATTTTCAAACCCTTCTGCAATAGCCTTTCTATATCTATGCTCACTATCACGATAAGCAATACACTCAATTTCCTCTTTCCCCGTTACAAGTTCATTTTTTATTCTCTCTACTCCCACCCTTTCTATTAGATCTTTGAAGCTGGCACCTTTAACATATAGTTTGGGTTCTACAACAAAGTAAAGATGGTCTTCAATAGGTACAACTTTGAACACGTAGCTTCTATAGAAAGTAAATAACCAAGGAGCACTAGTCCGTTTTACTTCGCTCTCACCGAGCACCTCGTCTTCCCTATAACATTCGTAGTATCCATATCGATATCGACATGTCCATCCTGACAAAAGCATTCTCTTATAAAAGGCTCGTTCAAATATAATATGAGCTTTTGATGAGTGAAGAGTTATAGAGCTATGCTTCTCATATTCAGCATAACTCCTTATTTGATCTAAATACCTATTTAATCTGTCTATTTCAGTGTTAAGTCCCGTTATATGAGTCGTGTAATGAGTTTTATCAATCATTGTATAATAAATGATCGGATTCCTAGGGTCCTCCAAAAAAGCTTCGAGATGTCGTTTTACATGCTTTTTATACGTTTCTGCTGAATACTTCAACGCTATTGAGGGAATGTTGTGGTTACTAACATTCACCGCATATGCGTTGATCGTAATAGACAAGGGAGCCCCTATTCATTAGTAGTGCTTATGTAAGTTTTAAAGAACATAATAATTAACTTTATAATAAAAATCAGGCGACAAAAACGATGCAATTTATTAAGCTAAATAGGAGTCACTAAATAAGTAAATGCCCCATGAAAGAATACTAAAGCAAACCTGAGTTCGCCCTATCTTAATTCAACATGTTATCTAAGAAGATAGACCAGTCCTTCTCCTCTAAACAGTTCCATCTAAAAGACCAACACATTCTTAGCTTAGTAAAGAATCCTTTTGACCAGTTAGCACCATCAATACTAGATTCATCTCATTGAAAAATAACATTTCGTGAATTTTTCAAGTAATCTGGAAATGCGGTAATATTCAGGTAAACTTCACTTTCTCTCTATAGTTGCTTAATTGATCAAATTACATCGGCATTCATGAGATTTTTACCTTATGGCTGTAAGGTGAAGTGCTCTTCGTTGCCTACCATCTAGTTTAAAGCTCACCTTTCATGACATATGGTGAGGTGCTAGGCGATGGGCTGGGATAGGGGAGTAGACTACGAGTATGCATACAGCAAGATCCTGAGGCACATGGCTAAAGCCAAGTACCCGGGCAGGTGCTACGACGCAATACTCTTATTGCAACTGCACAACGGGGCTCGGATAAGCGAGGCTGTGAGGGCCTTCAAGCGCTTCCTAACGAGTAAAAGCATCGAGCTCGAGGTGGAGGTGAGCAAGAGGAAGCGTGTAGAGCGCCGCAAGATAGTGGTCCCAAGGGAGCTGTTGAGCGTGGAGCTCGGGCCCTGCATAGAGCTACTCAGCGTTGAAGACAAGAGACTAGTATCAAGACTAAAAGTCTACTCTAGGTACACCTACGGCTTCAACATGCACTCGTTGAGATACGCGTTCATAACCTACCTGTTGCGCCAGGGGGTGAGCCCAAGCATAATAGCCAAGATAACCAAGCACTCGCGCCTAGACTACATATTAACCTACACACAGGGGAAGACAGCGGAGGAGATACTCAGGAAGCTAGAGTAGCGGGTCTACGTGTTCGCTCGACCCCTGTCATTTAAGCACTAGATATCCTAGGGGGTGGGCGTGTCTTTTGAATCGCGCTATCATAGATTCGTGTATATTAGCGATGTGAGCGTCTTGAACGAGCGCGTCTAGATACTAGGCAATATAACAGGTTTCACACTAGAGGTAGCCACAGCCACGGGCCTGGTTAAATGGCCCTCTCTCACCAACGAGACAGTAGTGGAGACCCCAATAGTGTACGCCAATATCTCGGGATACCCAGAGCTCTGGCAGCTATACAATGAGACATTGAAGACTCACCTAGCACACCCCGTAGGAGACAAGTACCTAGTATACTACAACCCCGTGGAGAACACAGTGTTCTGCGACTGGGAGAGAGTAGTAAGATAGTGTAGGTTTCTTAAAGTGTTTCGCTTACGATGGGTTATTATCAACTTGATTACCACCAAGAAGTTTATTTCCATGCCCTTAAAGGAAACTGTGAGAAAAATCTTAAAGCATGTATTGTCGTTCTCTGCGTGTTACACGCCTGCTGTGAATTGAACGGTAAGCTAGAGAGCAACTATTTTCTTAATGGCGTTGAGTAGCTCCATACAAAAGCGATCAGCGTGTTGTGCTGCAAGCTTCTCAGCTTCGTCTTTCTCGGGACCTGGAGCATGCATAATTTTGCCTCTAATGTCAACTAAACTCATCTCACCTACCCTAAAGGTTATAGAGTAGTCCTCAGCGAATCTCTTAGCCCAAGCACACTCCGCTTTACACTTCTCTTCGCTCTCCTTACACTTCGTGTAACCTAGAATAGAAGCCAACATTTCAAACGCAATATAGCAATCTAGAAACTTATCCACCTTATCCTCTTCAAAGAATCCCTTCCTCCACCACTTAATAGCTCTCAAGAGGGCCTTGCCTTGTTTAGACCCTTGAAGCTTTTCCTCGAGTTGTTTAAGTTCTAATATAGCCTCAGCTAGTTTTTCTATATTATATTTCACATATATATTAAGTGACGCTACAGCCCGGATTTCTATATGCTCATAGATCTCTATGACCTTTTCTCGACCTTTATCTATAATTCTTGGGGGCAACGTAACCTTCACATCTTCGACTGCAAAGCCGTCTTCAAAAACAGGTGTAAGTAGTAAAGTGAGCGTTTCAATCTTCCTAATGGCTTCTTCTCTGGCGAGATTGAAGTCGGGTCTATCTACAACGACCACTAGTTCTCCACATATCTTGCCATTCTCGGTTTTAAGCCTTATACCATCGTATTCGATCACACTGTCGAATATATAGCTTTTTCCGCTTTTCAATTTAAATGACACTTGAAACTCGTACATGAATTCTCCCGGACCTCACTATGGTACGCTAGGTAATTTAGTAAGCAAACATAATGTAAACAGTCGCCCTAACTAGTAGGAACTATAAAATTAAAGTCTAGTGGTTTCTCTAAGCATTCTACAAGCTCTCGCAGGATCCAAGACCTGGCCCCGATAGTGCTCAATTTCGATATTAAGCTTTTAGCCTCCTCTATTTCGCGTTTTAGCGTATCGAGGCTTCTCTCATTATAGCGGGAGAGATACGTGCCGTGGTGTGCTCGCCCTCTTAGCTCATTGAGTTTTTTGAGGAGTTTATACTCGCTCTCACCTATGATGTTGAGCTTCCTAGCCACTCTAAGAGCTCTATCGACCTTGCTCACCTCGAGCCCCCTTCGCCTCAAAAGCGATATTAAGATGTCAGCCAGCTTATCGTGGCAGAGCACAATTTTATCTCTAAGCGAGCTAGCTTCAAGGGAGAGAGCTAAGTGAGAGAACAAATCTACATAGGGCTGAAACGGGTTAAGCAGCCTTGAGAGATCCACGTGCTCTAAAAGCCCTGACACGTCCTCGTAACGTACGTAATTTCCAAAAAAGCTCTCTAACAGAGTTTCAACGGAGATCCTCTCGAATAGTTTCTCAAACCATGTGCCCTCTAGACCTAGAGCACGAGCCACAACCTCTAGTAAATCTGCTTGTTTGAGGTATAGAATATAGCTAGGGTCAATAAGCACGATACTCACTCCTCGGTTCAACATCATGATGATGCTTCAAGCAAACCAGGCTAACCCTTACCCGTAGCACGCTCATTACCTTGCTTAAACCACTTTGTAAGAGATGCTGTTTTACCTTGAGAACCTTTCCTCTCTCTTTTACTCTTCCTCTTCCTAGCTTCTCTTAGAGAACTCGATATCTCTACTCCTTCAGCACCTGGCGCAACTTTTCTACCTGCACCCTTAATTCTTCTCTCCATCATCTCCCAAGCATATCTCCAAAGCTCATCGACATCGATGGATATCCCTAAGATCTCGGCGATCTTGCTATCTATCTCCCTAAATACTGGTCTCAGCTCCTTAAACATCCTAAGCTTCTCACCGCCCTCCTCCTCTTCTTCATCCTCCTCCTCTTCACTCTCCTTAAGCAGTGAAGCACCAGTACTCATTATTAGTCGTGCTGCAGATTCAAGCTTATCAAAGAGATTAGCAAGTTCCTCAACATGCTTTCGATTAATCTTCTTAACATTTAATATGGGCATCTTCTCGACAACATTAACCTCTAGACCCAGAGGTCCTTTAGCAATATACCTGGCGTTCTGTTCAAGCCATACCCAGTTAAACGTTGAGTTAAGATACGCTAGAAGAGCCTTAACCTCAACCTCATCGAGCACAATATTAGGCTTAACATTATCTATGATATTACCGTAGAGTTTATTGAATTCAATAGGATCGTATGTTAAGTTTAAGTTAGTCAATACCATCTTAATTCTTGGTATTAACGTTATAATAGCATCATAAGTAACTAGAGGTAATGTAACTAAGAAAAACTGAGGGTGATATCTGGATTGCCTAATTGCCATTATTGGCGTTGGTATAAATTCTCCTAGATCATACCATCCATAGAAGTATGGTTTTCTGCCTTCTTTTCTTGCTTCTTCTATCTCTTCTTCTCTAGCCTTACATGCTTCGGCTTCGCTGCATATCTTACCGCCACCTCTAGTCTTTTTAATCTTTGTCTTGCATTCTGTTTCACCCCACCTAATATACTCCTGTAGAGGTTGAGGTAACTTCTCCCTAGGTTCGTGAAGCACTAGTATCCATGCATCTGAATATTCCTCTTTTCCTTTACTCTTGCCCTTCTTATCTCTTCTCTTAACTCTTACTTCTATCCAATCTTTTTCCGTAAACGCAAATGTCTTCACATATCTAGATGCTGTTATTGCTGGTACCAGGTACTTTATCACAGCATCCTTGAACCCCTTAATATTAGTATCCCAATAATCTATCTTATCCCTGCTAAAGTAGAAGAAGTCCTTAGCCCCTAGGTTGCGTACTCCGCTTACTCTACCCCAGCTTGTTAAACATAGGTACAAGGCATTGCCATAGGATGGCGCAAACCACTCTCCTGCTCTTATCATTAATGGATGCGTTTCAGTAATATTTACAATGTCTTCTACACGTTCAAAGAATAGGCTAATCCACTTCTTATCTCTTGGAATCTCAGATTGTTTAACAAATCCATACCAAATACCATACCTCTGCTTGCATCTTTCAAGGGCTGCTTTATTGAATTCATAGTTAGGATCTATAGCATTCTCGATACACCTTAAGGCTTCATCAATTTTTGCTTCAACTTCTTTATCGCTGAGCTTACTATTTATTGGTGGTATCCTTACAAGCAGAACCTCGTTGTTCTTGTGAGCATTTTCGTCGGGTTCCTTCTCAGCTAGCACTATAACAGTCGATATTAGAGCTTCGAAGAGCCTATAGGATATATCTATTAATGCCTTGATCTTGAAGCTGTCAAGTAAGAACTTTCCAAAGTCTATACCATAGTCTGTTTGTAGCCACATATTGGATATTATCATACCTAACCTGCCGCCATTCTTTAGAAGGTTCTTAGCTACATGAAGTATCCAGTAAACGTAGATCCCCGGCTCCCTTCCTCTCTTAACATCAGCAACTAAATCATAGTGACTCATTAGATCCCCTACGCGCTTCTTGATAAGCTCCTTTGTTGATTCAGGTATCTCAACCCATCTAGTATATGGCGGGTTGCCTATCACAGCATCAAAGTCTTCTTCAGGTATTGAGAAGAAGTCCCTAGTCTCAACACTAAGTCTTGAGAATGGGCATCTAGGCTCTATAAACATTAGGTGTAGCGATGTTAACTGCGTTGCGAAAGCATTAATATCGACCCCGTAAAGGTTATTCAGTATTTCTTGATGTTCATTAATACCTTCTTTACATGCTGGGTAATCCTTGCCATACTCCTTGTTAAACTTTAATAGCATAAGCCTCTTGTACGCTTCTATAAGGAACGTGCCTGAGCCACAACCACCATCAAGAACTCTGTCATTTGGTGATCTAATAGCCCACCTAGTGATGAGCCTTGCTACAGCTAGTGGTGTGTAGAACTGGCCTAGTTGATGCCTTTCGTGAGGTGGTATAAACCCTTCGTAGACATAACCTATTATACCTGGGAAACGCTTAACGGAGTCCTTAATGGCATCGGCAATCTCTATCAAAACATTAACTCTGTTAGCTGCATCAACACCTTTAAACGCTATCCTATCGTAGAGCCCTGTCCTGAATATTGGTGTGAAGTCCCTGATTCTAAGCCTCTCCTCAACTATTTTCGGAATGCTCTCAAAGTAGCTGTTTAAGGCTTTAACAATATCATCTGAGCTTCTAAGCCTCTTAGCATCTAAGGGAGTAAGGCTAGGCATATCACGATAGTGAACTTCTAGAACTTTGTAAGCTAGGATCTTGGTAGCGAGAGCGTATGCCATCATTCTCGATAAGTTTCTAAATGATATCACATCTCTTACTCTTTTATTACACGTAATAGGAGGAATTTTACCCTGTCTTACCCTCTCTTTACAGTATTTAACAAGTTCATGTACATGCTTATCAGCTATAGCTATAAATAATGAGAAGAGTTGTTGAGGATCTTCAACTTTTGAAAGAGTCTTACCAATTTCTTCAGCTAGAGGTTTGCACACCTTCTCTATAGAGCTTCGTTCCTCGTCTGGGCATAGCGAAAGTATGCCAGGGCTTAATAAGCCGTTAGCATACCCCTGCTTCTGCGCTAACTCATGTAGCTCCTTGAAGTATTGCGGATCTGTGAAAATCTTTGTTTTAACAGCATCCTCAACATATTCATCATGTAGCTCCTCAATTTCGTGTCTAAGCTGATCAATTAGCACCCTATATAGCTGAGCTGGAGGTATTGGAGATATTGGAGCCCTCTTAATCCATTCCGCTAGTTTATCAAACAGCTTTTTAATTGAATCATCAGAAAGAGGCTTCTCTAAAGCGTCTAAGAGATAGTTAGTAATTAGAGTACTGTATGCACCAGGTTTAAGGGCTTTAACCCAATCATCTGGCGAGACATGCCTTTCTCTGCATGCGTTAATATCAACAAATTTCTCTAGCTGATCCCTTTCAATACTGTTAAATACATACATTACATCTTTATTTGCTGTAGCGAAGAGAGGGGTTTTGATAAGTCCAAGGCTCTCTAACGCTAAGGCAGCGTAACACAGGGCTTGGGCTACTGGTGCACGTCTAAATGGGTTGATGATGTCTTCAGCAGGTCTACCTTCACTCTTTCTCTTAGTCTCTATAATGAGTACAGGGGCGCCTTTCTCATCTGCGATCACTATATCAGGTATCTTGCCATCATATGATACAGAACCTAAAGGCTTTACCTCCAGCCTCTTTCCAGCAACACTGTATATATTGAGATAATCCCTAAGCTTTTCCCATAACTGTGACATGAATGGGAGCTCCTTACTCAAAGCATTCACCTAAACCTATCTCCTAATGATAAGCTCAGAAACCTTTCTGCCCTAGGGCTAACACCACAGTGATAGTTAAGTGCACCATTACACTTTGGGCAATAGAACATCTTTACGTCATAAAATTTGAATTGCCAAGGCTCATACATCTCGAACATGCCTTCATATCCGCAGTAGGTGCATTTAGCCACATCCCTCACCCCCTCCTTGACTCCTCAATGAACTCTAGTAAAGGCTCGCCTCTTTTCTTCCTTTCTCGGTTATCAAGTAGTACCCTTTCCCATCGACTTCGATTGATCCTTCCATTTTTAGATGTTGTATTGTCCACTCAGTAATAACTCGCCATCTGGGCTTCCTCGCTTTAGGTGTGGACTCGAGATACTTACCACTTATTTCGAGGGTTTGTCTTACTTTCTCTACTAGGTCTTTCCTTCTCATAGGGCTTGTAGACTCAGATAGTATTTTAAGTATAGCTTTTTTAACATTCTCCCTGCTGAAAGGCTGTTTTACAACCTCGTGAGCTGGTTTGGTAGCTTGTAAAGTCTGTTGCTCTGTTGGTTTTGTGGAGGGGAACAGCTCTGAGAGCCTTCCAAAGAACTTTGTTTTAGCGATGATCAAGGCTTTAAAGGCTATTTCGTAAGGATCGTCCTTTAGGATGCTCCATTGAGCTATTATTCTCTCGCTAGATGGTATGCCGGGCTCGAATGCTTTGTAGAGAATCCAAGAATCGCCGTCGGTGATTATTGTGTAATTAACTCCTAGGTCAAAGGAATACTTGAGTTTTTCCCTAATAACATCTTGCGTTATCCCATTTAGTTTTTTAACTTCTACAAATGCTATGGGGTTCTTTGAGAGTTCTTTAATGAACAATGCATAATCAGCTTTTCCTTTCGCTCTAGGATCTGAATACTCTGGTATGACTTCCTCAGGGTTTTCTACATCCCATCCAAGCATTTTTAGAAATGGATTAACTATGGCGTACTTAACAGCCGCCTCATTGTTAGAGAAGAGGTTTCTATATTTATTCAATTTCTCTTTTAGCTTATTTATGAATTCTACGAATTCAGATATGAAAGCATAGACCACTATGAACCACCTATGTGCTTTCTTTAGGACTTAGTTCTTTTACTTCGAAACCCAGTGCTGTGAGTATTCTGTACGCGTGCATTGCTGTGAACGCAACTCTAGGTAAACCGGTTACAGCTGAGATCACTTGTTTGATGGGGTAGCGTCTACCCCTGTACTCGATGTAGTACTTTGCGCGGCCACGAAGAGGCTCAGGATCAAGCTTCTCCAAGACGCGCTCAACATCCTCACGAGAAATACTGAAGGTCCTACCCCTAATAGTGAACACCACCAACAACAACACCAATTACTATTTCTAGTCTAGGAGCTATATATAGTTAGCGTATCTCATTAAGCCTCCATCAAAGCCTCAAGAGCAACTAGGGTTTTTTGCTTCGAACTTCTCAATATCTCGATGAAGACACACAATAAGGCTAGGAACTTGCTGGAAAAACAGCGGGAGCTAAACTTAGACTGTGAAGTCGAAAGTCGACACATAAATCAGGGGTTTGCAAGGTTTAAACAGAGGGGGCGCGGCGTATAGGTGAATGCGCTTAAGGAGTATTTTTATCTTTGACGCCGGGCCAGATGTACTTGTATACTACTTTTACTCTCAGTAGCCTTGCAATCTCCTCTATCGCCTTGTCTAGCTCGTCTACGTCCATGCTCTGTGAGTACGGCCTGAAGATCCTCCAAAACTCTTCCTCTTTCCCCTGCCTACGGGCCTCCCAGAGCAGGACATCTATCACGCAACTCTTACGGCTGATAATTGGGTGTTCTCGCTCAATAATGCACACGACACTATTATCTCCACTACTAGACATAAAATAACCCCTACCAAGACCTCATATGTCAACGTGTATAAATACTCTTCGAGGAAAAATTAAAGCTCGTTTTCTATTTTCACGCTTCAGTGTTAGGTAAGCATAGGGGGTTTCTTTACCTAACACCAGCTTACTATAAAAATCCCCGCACATTCAACCCTAGAACGCCGCGATCATGGCTCTAAGTAGTGTTAGTTCAATTAGCCAAGGGCCTCGCTATTAATAAACCACTTTTTAATTATGGTGGTCGATGTTGCTGATTGAGCTATTGCCCCGCGTTGGCTCGCCTAGGCCCCCGGTTAGCGTGCTCGGTCCCAGCTTCACACTATGCATTGTTAACGCCGGGGGCGAGCTACGGGTCTTCCTAGAGTCCGCTGTGAGCCCGGAGACCCTCTCGAGGTTCTATGGTGTCAAGAAGTCTAGCTATGAGGAGCTACTTAGAGTACTTGGTAATGAGGTTTGGGCTAGTGAGGCTAGGCTTAAGCGGGAGTTCGACTTCTACTACACAGACGTGGTGCTAGCTGATGTTCCCGGCCTAGTCAACTCCCTTGAGAACAAGGGTGGCGTGTGCATATCCGTGTCCCGAGACCCCGGGTTGAAAATGATCTTCGCCTCCAAGGCCTCATCTCTGCTGAGCAAGGCTAGTAAGTACCACAATGAGTCTTTTAGGCTACAGGGTAAGGAGCTGCAGAAGAGGATGGGGAGGGTTCTCCTTGGTAGAATCCTAGTGTTGGCTCCGAGCAAGAGCGAGTTGAAGGTCGTTGAGAAGCTTGTTGAGGCCTCATGCAACGCCCCGTTGAAGTGGGAGAGGCGTAGAGCGAGGAAACCAAGCGATCTCGAGGAGCTACTTAGACCCCCATCCACCAGCTTCTGGTGGAGGTTGCTTGGAGAGAGATAGGATCGTGTTCACAGAGGACCTGTTGCCTGAGATAGTTAAGCTCCCAGACCCCTCGCTACACAGAGTAGGCTTCGTCCGCGGCTCGCCACTGCCACTAGTTATACCGGTTAGAACAGGCGAGAGGACTTTTAGGATCGGGATTTTAGAGGACGGCCGGGAGTTCAGGCTCTCCATTGAAGACCTCTACAGACACTGCTACGTGATAGGCCAGACGGGTAGCGGTAAGACCAGCTTTATCAAGATGCTTGTGCACAGGTAGAGAGAGCTGGGAGACGCCTCAATAGTGGTGATAGACCCCCACGGAGACATGGCTAGGGAGCTCGCTGAGGAGATCCCTGAGTCGCTGTATCTGCATCCCATTAAGAGCCCGTTCGGATTAAATCCGCTGGACCTACCTAAACACGAGAACAGGGATTTCGCGGTCACTATAGCCATCGACATCCTCATCGAGATGTTCAAGGAGGTCTTGAAGCTGATGGAGACGGCTGTGAACGTGAAGTACTTGCTACAGGTGCTACTGAGGACTTTCTACTCTAAGACGGATTCGCCGACCCTTGCCATGCTCTATAACGCTATACTTGGCCTCTACAAGGGGGAGCTGGACCTGGACGTCGATGATGAGGAGTGGCAGAGACAGCTGGAGGCTCTGCAAAACATGCAGGATCAGACCTTCATCAGCGCGCTGTCTAGGTTTGAGGCGTACGCTCACGACAAGCTACTGCTCAAGCTGACAAGTAAGACCACAGTGGACTTCGAGAAGCTGATGTCTCCTGGTAGCATCACTACTATATTCTCCGTACCGAAGGCAGATCTAGGCGAGAACCTCGCTAGGCTCATTGCTTCAACAATTGTCATGAAGCTCTGGTTCGAGGTGCTGACTCGGGCTAGGTTGAACAGGCCAAGGACCCCCGTCTTCCTAGTTATAGAGGAGTTCCAGTTTGTAGCTGACTTGCCAATTATTGACACTATATTGTCCGAGGCTAGGAAGTATGGTCTACATCTAGTCATAACACACCAGCACACTAAGCAAATACCGGGGCAACTGCTACAGTCGGTAATGAGCAACTGCGCTGTCAAGGTAGCGTTCCAAGTAGGGGGAGGGGATATCAAGAAGCTCGCGGTGATGGATGCCTCGTTCGCGGACTCCCTCGAGAAGGCCTTGACGGGGTTAACTATTGGCAAGGCGGTTGTCAAGCTAACAGCGAGGCCTGGAGAGCAGCAACCGCCACCAGTAGTTGTGCAAATGGACTATGTGAAGCATGAGGCGCGGAGAGAAGACGTATACACCACAGTATACGACCTCGGTGAGCCGGGGAGCCAGGACCTCAGGGGCCTCTTAAACCCCGTCCTCAAGTACATTGAGCCAGTTAAACCCCTCGAGTTCTACGCTCTTTACACTCTACGAGTAAACGGATCCCTGGCAATAGCGGACCTAGCCACGAGGCTCGGGGGCCCGTAGAGAAGACGTTGAGGAGGCCGTGAACACACTTGCGGGCCGAGGCTACATATAGGTCTACAGGGAGGGAAATAAGAAGGTGGCGAAATACATTAAGGGATTATACAGGGGTTTGAGGAAGGCCGCTCCAAGCGAGGAGGGATACAAGCTCGCCAAGAAAGTGCTGCTATATTACGCTAGGAGGGGATACATTGTTGCACCAGTTAGACAGGACCCAGGTCTCTCCTCGAGGCCAGACCTAGTAACGCTACCAGTAGACAAGTCCACATGGAGACCCATTTACTCTAAGGCAATAGCGGTAGAGGTTGAGAGCTGCAACGAGGTTGAGACGCACCCGGAGCAGGTAGCACACAACTGGGTCAAGGAGAGCGTTAAAGACTTCGCAGAGGTACATACATGGACATGGGATGCATGCCTCAATAAGTTAAAGCAAATATATGAGAAAGCCAATGTAGACAAAGCCAAGGTAAAAATATTCAGCACTAAGCCACCGGTAGAGAAACCCGCTAAGAGGCAAACGGCGCAGCGACAGCCATTAAAGCCCCTAGAGCTTTCACCAAAAACACCATTAAAGGGCTCAATAGTTAAACACGTTGAAACAGTACGGGAGGCATTACAAGAGATTGAGAAGGAGAAGCCCGCGGAGACCCCTATAGTTGAATCCAGGGAGAAGAGAGAGGCTTCCTGTAGTGGTGGCAGCGTGGAGTTCAAGCTTAGTGATGGGAGAGTAGTGTGTGTTCAAAAAGACTTAGCCGGGGTGTTAAGGGTATTTGCTGAAAGGGGTTACAGGGTTGAGGTCTCTAAGTCGAGGATTGTTGTCTACGATGACCGCGGGGAGGAGGTCTTCTCAAGTAACTTCTTAAATAATAAATAACAATAATGTAGGAAAGACGTGCAAAGTACATATACAGGACTATCATCATAATTACTGGGTGAAACGGTGAGTAGCCCTCGTTATGTGTTGACTCCCTATGGAATTTGGTATTATGGTGCGTTCCTTGATAAATTAGTGGAAAAATTAGATAATGCACTCAAGATGATTATATACTTTCCCCCGAACGTTTACGAGGAGCTAGAGATATTAAGCGAGTTGAAAGATGTTGAATACTTTGAAGATATAGGGAAAGCTGCCGAAGAATGGTTGAGCTATGTTAGAGGTAAAGTTCTTGACTTGAATTCCTGTAGAAATTTATATACAGCCGCCTTCAATTGGAAATTTTCATTCAGGGCGAGAGTTGACGAGTTTCTCTTAGTTAGACCTGAACTTCGAAGACTTGATAGAGCCAAAATAATTGAAGAAATGAAAGAGCTACCAGCAGATCCTAGAGTTAGAGAATGGCTAAAAGTTAGTAATGAGCGTATTAGGGATTTCAAGGAGGGCTGTTCCGCGTTAATCTACGGCTTACCTACAGCTGCCGGCTTTCATTTCATGAGGCTATGTGAAAGAGCACTAAGAGAGCTATATGCGAAGATCGCGGGAGAAGAACCGGAGAAGAGAACGTGGGGAGAGATACTTGATAAACTTGAAAAATACTATGGGAATAGGCAAAAGCCCGAGATTCTTCATCTTCTTTCATACCTGAGGAACATACGAAATAAGATTATGCATCCCGAGGGCTTTCTATCACAAGAAGAGGCTGAAACTCTTTACTTCTATACTATGGACGTTATAAGGAGTTTAAAAGATTTATTGGGTGAAGTAGAGCAAAAATCAGTTAAACCGGGACAGTAATAGTGCTGGGAGAAACCCCTCCGTACCCTGGTAGAACGCCGTTATTCTTATTGTCTTCTCTTTTATTGCTTCCGCTATGCTCAAAATACCTTGTTGCGCTACAGAGTATAGATGTAACTACGCGAGTCTTTTTCTCGTATTTATAGTCGAAGGGCGTAATGTATTCTCTATGCTCGAAGTAGCTAAGGTAATGCGTTATACACCTTGTAACGATTCTAGGATACCTTTTTTCCTAAGTACTCTCATCAACGTATTCCGTGGCGAACACGTTTACTCTAACTATCTCGCTCAAGACACTCGCCTAGACTTCCTCACTAACGATATAACGCTAAACCCTTAATAAGGCCGAGCGGAGATCCTCCATCTCTTTTTTGCCCAGGTTTAGGCTCCATAGTAGGCTCTTGGTGAATAACAGGCTTTCGGATTTGACTACCTCCTTCTTCTCTAGTCTCCGCAACACGTATCTCACGAGGCTGATCTTTACTGGCTGCTTGAGCTCGGCTACTACTCGAATGTGTAGCTCGCTGGTTGTCCTAGGCTCGTTCACCAACTCCCTGAGGACTATCACCGTGATCTTCTTCATAACTCCCTCTCCATTCCCGGTTATATACCTCTTAACGCTCTCAACAACGTTAACCCTCCTAGGCAGGTCAAGGGAGGCGCGAAGACGGAGACTGTGCACGTAGAGTTCAAAGCGGAGCTGGAGAGGCCTCCAGAGTTTATAGATGTGGGGTTCATCGAGAGGCTCGTCAAGGAGCGCGGGGTGTCAATGGCTCAGAACATCATTAGGAACAAGTGTATATTATTGAAGCCCTGATCTGCCCTTTTTAGCTGACGATTTCTATGTAGACCTTTATCTTCCTCCCGCTCTCGTACACCTCTCTCCAGAGGTCGTTCAGCTCTAGCGGCAGGTAGATCAGGTACCTCTCCTGACCAGGCTTGTTGGTCATCCTCGTGATCTTCTTGGGGCCCAGCGGTATGAGCCCCTTAGATATGAACTCAACCGTGCTCTTACCCACAGGCTCCACCCTAGAACTAATGTAGGGGTATTTAAAGCCAGCGCCCCAAGGAGTTATCACGCTTAATTACCTATTAAGCAGTTGAAATAACAGGGGATTTCAAGGTGGAACTAGAGTTCACGCTCAAACGGGTCGATCGTGAACCGATCCGCGCAAGGGACGAGCCTAAGCCGGTGGGGGAAACCCCGCGCGGGTTCAAATCCCGCCCCCGGCGCTATCTGTATTATATTTGTTTCTTATTAGATAATTGTCTTCATAAGATTCATGAGTGTGACGCTGGTCTTCCTTCTTCTCAGGAAAAAAATGTTTAAAATAAAGTTGATGATACAATTGTTCTATGATATTTTTCATAGAGATTCTAAGGATACAAATTTATATTAGTAGGAGATATCTCTTTGATCTGATGGGAAGTTGGAGTTTATATTGAAAGTTGATGACAAAGGTAGGATCCTTATTCCGAAGGAAATAAGATCATTGCTTAACATAGAGAATGTTGTCAGTGCACGTGTGGAGAATGGGAAGCTGATTATTGAGTCGATCAAAGATCCTATAGATCTTCTCACATCATCAGTCTTACGTGGGACGACAGATGTTGAGAAAGAGATTAAAGAGTTGAGAGAAGCTGCGCTGAGAGAGGCTGAGAAGAGGGTTAGAGAAAGATGGCTCTGATAGAGACTGATATTATCCTAGCTTTGACATCTAAAAAAGATAAACATCATAATGAGGCCGTTAAGATTATTAAAAATATCAGACCTTTGAAAATGTCTCCCTACGCTTTTTTAGAACTAGATCTTCTGATAATGTCAGGTAAAATAGAGGTTAAGATGCCAATATTTTATGAAGCATTGGAAAAGACTTTCTCATATTACGATATAGAAGTGGTTAAGCCAAGTCTTAAACATTTAATGAAAGGATGGGAGCTGAGAGAGAAATATAATTTAACATATTTTGATAGTTTAAATGCATCTACAGCAGTAGTAGAGAATGAGACTTTAGTAAGCTATGACAATAAATATTTAAGTATAAAAGAGCTGAAATATCTCAGACCAGAAGAGGCATTAAGAATATCAGAAGTTTAATGACTTATCAAAAGATCTATGAAACATAAAAGATTATTTGATTTGTTGCCAAGGATCTTCTAAGAAATACAATAAGCTATACAAACAAAAACTTTGAGCATCAGACTGGCATCCATGTAAGTTAGAATGCTAATAATCAACATAGAATCCTAAAGATCTTGATTTTTCTAACTATAATTTTTTATAAATGATAGACATAGGAAAAGATCAAAGCTGCTACATAGATTAATAAAGATCTTGGTGTAATTTTAAGATAAAGCTTTTGGAAGAGAGAGTTAAAAAATTGCTGTGTGATACAGAAGATCATAAGAGAAAAACTAGCTGACGAATTAATTATATATGAATTACAGAGACTTCTTGAGAAAAAATATCAATGATAAGGCATGTCAAACCTCTTGTAGAGTCTGATTCTGGTAAGTGGGGAGAGATTATAGAGATGAGACTGGTCGAACATTTTATATTTTGATACTGGCGTGATTGTTAAAATATATATGAGAAATCTGATTCTGATATAATGATATAATCTTCACAGTATGTTCTAGAACATGGCTTAGAGAGCTGATGATAATTTTTTCATTATAGAATGTTGGTGAGACCTTAAGAGTTTTGTTAAATATTATAGACAAAGATAAAGATGGCTGAGAAAAGAAGATTATGAGCTAGCTGGAGGTGTATTTCTTAATGAGATGATGACTGTTGAAACTTAATTTGTTAGAAATAATTTTGTTAGACACTTCATTAATGCAGTGATATCTAAAACGTGGAGTCTTATAGATCATAATTATCAAGCAGATACTCTATAAATAATTTCAGCAAAATATATTAACAGAATTTTTACAGCAGATCAGTGTTTATGCAAAATGACTGAAGAAGAGTTGTTAAAGACTTATTGCCTTATGTAGATAAAAATATTTTTATGTTAGACATCACATTGTTTTTAACTATGATCCATTTGATAGTCCGAAGCAGTATTTAGTAAGGTTCATGTTATGATCTGAAATATATTCTGGCTCTCTTCTCCTCTTTTGTCGCGATTATTAGTTCTTTAGGCAGGTCAGCATATAATCCACAGATGATCATCCAAGAATTAGGATCTTT
>WYEB01000136.1_pt1 | contig 29687 bp, 27 predicted proteins | sample 6343061 | NCBI WGS metagenome assembly WYEB01 (sample SAMN13812332, study PRJNA600296) | hot springs metagenome | biome: ENVO:00000051; feature: ENVO:00002007; isolation source: sediment sample from Evening Primrose shelf | place: USA: Yellowstone National Park, Evening Primrose Hot Spring ... | reverse complement strand
TTTGTTGTTAGAAGATTTTTAAACAACATATTGGCACAAATAACATTATATAATGAAAATGGAGATAAAACATTATTAACAATACATTCAAAAATATTAGAAAAGAAATATGGATGGAAAGGTCATAGAGGAAATTTACCAACAGCATATTTAGTTGGCTTATTAGCAGGCTTAGAGGCAAAGAAAAAAGGAATTGAAGAAGCAATATTAGATATTGGAAGATTTAGATCTACAAAGGGAAATTCATTATATGCCGCATTAAAAGGAGCGATTGATGCTGGATTAAAGATCCCATATAATGAGGAAATTTTACCCTCTGAAGATAGAATAAGGGGGGAACATATAAAAAATTATGCATTAATGTTAAAAGAAAAAGATCCTGAAAAATATAATAAACAATTTTCAAGATATTTAAAGAATGGATTAGAACCTGAAAAAATGGTGGAGCATTTTGAAGAGGTAAAAAATAAAATATTAAAAGAATATGGCCTCTGATTGGAAAGATAGTTTAGATCCTGTATTTAGAGATTTTGTAAAATCATTAATAGAAGAAACAAAAAAATATAAAGATGTATATGAAAATTCTGATAATCCATCAAAAGTACAAATATGGATTGCTTTAGGTATATTATATAGAAAATTATTGTCTATAGAAGGAAAATTATCTGAAATAGAATCTATAATAAATAATAAGGAATTAAAGGAGAAATTGGAAGAATATCTTAAAAAACTTTAATAAACTACAGCAACTAAAACCCCTCCTATTTTTTCCCTTTTACATTCTTCATTTGTCTTAACCCCTTTATTAGTAGATACTAATAATATTCCAAAACCACTTGCAGGTAAATATCTTTTTTCATACTTTTCTAATTCTTTATATGATACAGGAAACCTGGGATGAATTGCTTTCCCAAAATTAAAATATTCAGAAAATCTGGCAATTATCTTTTTCCCTTCTGTTTTATATTCTTCAACAAATCTATATTCCTTTAATTTCTCCAAAATATTTAATAATAATTTATTGTAATAATCGAATTCTACCTCTCTTCTTCCAATATTTATACAATTTGTGGCGTGAGAAAAGAAATCATTAATTATATCTACCATTATTCTCCCATTAATTTAAATCCTAATTCTTTTGCCATTTCCCTAAAACATCTTCCACATATATTTATTTTATATCTTCTAATAACTCTATCATGAGAACCGCATATTATACATCTTATACTTCCTTTTCCAAATTTTCTTTCCTTATTTTTAATTCCATATTCTTCTAATACTTTTATTAAACTCTTATTTTCACTTACTGCTTTTTCTATTAATTCTTGTATATTCTTTATTTTACCCTCTTTAATTAATCTTCTAACTTCTTCCTTTACATATTTTGGTGCATTATTCTTAAGTATCTTTGCTAAAGTACCTGGTTTATTTTTCTGTAATTCTACTAAATATGACCAGTCATTTGGCATTTATTAATAATATATTAGTAAGATTTAAAAGAAATATAGATTTTTAAGGAAAAAATTAAAATAAATATAATAATGCTAAAATCCCTAATTGTTGGGATAGACCCAGGTACAAATTTAGGGTTGGTTGTTATAGATGATAATGGAAATATAATTGATAAATTAAGTGGAAAAAATATACAAAATGAAGATATAATTAAATATATAAGTGATTTAAAGAATGTTGTACTTATTGCTACAGATAAAAAAGAAATACCAAAGACAATATTAGATATAGCATCAAAACTAAATATTGGTGTATATAGTCCAAAGGAAGATATTAGTTTAGAAATAAAAAACAAATATTATAAGGATGATAATTTGAAAAAAATATTTGAAAATAATCATGAATTTGATGCATATATATCTGCAATAGAAGCATTAAAAAAATTAAGAGAAATATTTGAAAAGGCAAAGAAAGTTTCTGAAAACCAGGAAGAATACATCAAAATATTAAGATATATATTAAAGAATAGAAAAGTAGAAGCTATAGCAGCAAAAAATAATTTAAGAGAAAAGGAAAAAGAGATAAAAGAAAAAAAGAAGAAAAAGAAGAAAAAAATAAATAAAAAAGATATTGAAATAATAAAAGTTATTATAAAGAATAAAAAAGATAAGAAAGAAAGAGAAGAAGAGATAAAAGAATTAAATAGAAAATATATTGAATTATTAAATGATTATAATATTTTATCTAAGATTTTAACTGAAAGATTAAAAAATGATGATAATATTATACCAAAAATTTCTTTTTTATATTTGAATAAAATTTATTATAATAAAATATTTATAGATGAATTTAAAGAGGAATATATTACATATTATAAAAGTAAAGATGCAAAATTTTTTGTAAAAAAAGAAAACCTGATAGAAGCTAAAAATATTTTTCCAAAATTTTATGTTGTAGATGAATTTAAAGAATTAAAAAATTTTATTATTATTGAAAAGTTTCATGAAGAAAAATCCAATATAATAGAGAAAGATATCGATGAAGAAATGTTGAAGAAAATTTTAAAAAATTATAGGGAACACCGCCTTCAAAATCTATTATAATAACTTTGAATGTATACAAATAAAATAATTAATTACTAATTAGTAGTATATAAAAGTTTAGCAAATATAATATAATAGACTTACATTTTGATGTTGGTGTACCAAAAATTTTATAAATATCTCCTATAAATTTTTTGATAAGCAATATTTTTAAACAGGAAATATATAGATATATTTAGAAGGAAAAATCAATTATGGAAAAAATTTAGGGGCGATTTTTTAAAAATCAACTGGAAAATTATTATTTTAAAAGATAAAAAGGATGTTCTGATATTTTTAAATCGATTGCAAAAATATTTTATAAAATTTTTTATAATATAAAATATTATGATAACAAATTCAATAATAGATTATTTTTTAGCAGATTTTGAAAAAATATCAAACAAAAACAAAAATATTATTATAGATGGAAGATATTTTGAAGAAGATTTTATCCCATACGAAATAAAATTTAGAGATAAGGAAAAAGAAATTATATTATCAAATATAAACTTATTTTTAAATAGAAACACTGGAAGTAACCTATTTTTATATGGAACTACAGGCACTGGAAAAACATTAATAGCCAGATATCTAAACAAAGGTATATCCTTTTATTCAGCAAAAAACAAATTGAAAGTAAGGGTTGCATATATAAATTGTAAACAAATATTATCAGATGATGTGGATTATTATATATTTAAGAGAATATATGAAGAATTGGCAAGTATAAATATAAAAAGCGGATTTAGGAAGAATGATATATATGAAAATATATATAAATTTATAATTAATAATGATTATAAGCTAATAATAATATTAGATGAGGTAGATAATATATTCAGAAAATCTGAAAATACAGAGATATTATATTTACTATTAAGAAATTATGATATAAATTTTTTAAATAGAATAAGACTAATACTCATTTCAAATTCACCATCTTTTATATCTCAATTAGATCAAAGGGTAAAATCCTCCTTTTCATCAATAATCCAGGTAAAGTTTTCCCCATATAATTATTATGAACTTAAAGAAATTCTAAAAGATAGAGCTATAAAAGCTCTAAAACCAGGTTCAATATCTGAGGAAGATATAAATTATATATCTGCAAGGGTTTCTAAAGAATTTTCTGGAGATGCAAGGATTGCAATAAATGTATTAAGATTATCAGCAACAATTGCATATAATAAAAATAAGGAAAAAATAGATAGAGAAGATATAGATGAAGCATTTTCAAGTGTTGATTTAAATATATTAGAATCTATAGTAAGTACCTTAAATAAAACACAAAAATTAATATTATTGGCTTTAATAAAAGAACAAATAAAAAAAGAAGATTTTGTAACATTTAATAATCTTTATGAAGAATACGTAAACTTATCCAATAATTTTGGTATATCTATTTTAGATAAAACGGTAGTATATAAAAATTTAAAGAAAATAGAAAGTATATTTGGAGAATTAATAGAAACAAAAATAATATCTAATGGAAAAAAGGGTGTAAACAAAGTATTAAAGATAATATCAGATGTTGATAATCTTAAAAAAATATATGAAAAAATAAAAAAAGATATATGAAAAAAGATGATTTCATAAAATTATTATGGGAAAACAATATATTTATCGAAAAAAAGGCTTATGATCTTTTAAACTCTTTAAAAGAGGAAGATTTAGATGTTATATTTAAAGAAGCAATAAAAAGCAATATAAATAAAATAGATGAAGAATTCATTAATAGAATAATTGGAAAAAATGTTAATAATAATAAAGAAAATGTTGAAAAGAGGGAAAATAATATAAATAAAAAACAAAATAAAATAAATATAAAAGATTTTTTTAATATAAAAGAAAACAAACAAAACATAGAAAAAGAAAGTAATAATGTTGTTCTTATAGAAAGTACAAAAAAACATATTGGAGAAGAAATTGAATTATCAGTAAAGGAAATGAAGGAAACAAAAGAAATAAATATTCTGAAAAGATTTGAAATACAAAAGAATAAGCCAGATATAATATCTTGGATATCATATTATAAGCAAAGATTAAATAAGATAAAGAAAATATTAAAGGAGCATTCTGAAATGAGGGGTATATATCCATTAAATAAGATACCAGAAAATGAGGAAGTTGCAATTGTTGGATTGGTATATGATAAAAAAATAACTGAAAAGGGAATAACTTTTGTTATAGAAGATGGAAATAGTGTTGTAAAAGCTTTTATAAGTAAGGATAATGAAAATATAGATTTTAAAATAGTTAAAGATATACCATTAGATTCTGTTATTGGTTTAGTTGGTACATATAAAAATAAGATGTTTTTTGCAAATAATGTAATATTACCAGATGTTCCTATAAGGAGACCAAAAACCTTTGGAGAAGATGATGTATATATATTATTTACTGGTGATTGGCAGATAGGAAATAAATATACATTTTATGAACTATTCGATAAATTTTTACAATTTGTAAATGGAAAAACAGGAAATGAAAAAATAGATGAAATTGCAAGAAAAATTGGTTATATTATAATTATAGGAGATGTTGCGGATGGCGTTGGTGTTTATCCAGAACAAAAAGAGGAATTGGTTTTAAAAACATATGAAGATCAATATAAAAGCTTTGAAGATTATATATTAAAAATACCTGAAAGTATAAAGACAATTATTATACCAGGAAATCATGATATTCCAAGATTAGCAGAACCACAACCAGAATTACCAAGATCATTGTTAAAAGAATCTTATTCAATGGAAAATATATATTATTTATCAAATCCATCATATGTAAAAATACACAATTCAATTGTTGGGTTATTATATCATGGATATGTTTTAGATTGGTTGGTATCAAATATTTCTTTTTTAAGAGAAAGAGGTGGATATGAAAACCCTGGAGAATTAATGAAGTTTATGTTAATGTTAAGGTTAATATTTCCATCTCATGGATCAAATCCATATGTTCCATATATAAATGAAGATTCTTCTGTAATAGAAATTGTACCAGATTTCTTTCATACAGGTCATATACATAGAGCATCTTATGATGAATATAGAGGAATAGATCTAATTAATTCATCTACTTTTCAAGATATAACTCCATTTCAGAGAGAATTAGGTCATAAACCAGAACCAGGTATTTTATTTTTGAGAAATATAAAAAATGGAGAAGTTTTGGGTGTTAATTTATTTAATTTTGAAATAAGAAGGTTAAGAGATAAAGTTATATAAGATATTTATATAATATAATAGGAATGAAAATAAATAAGGAAAGTGAAACAGAAATGGAAATAATATTTGAAAATGATAAGGCAACAATATCTATGCTATTAAAGGAAGAGTTGGATAAAGATCCAAATGTAATAATAGCAGCTTGGAAGGAAAACCATCCATTAATAAAAGATATTTATTTATATATAAAGACTGATGGAAAGAGAAAACCGAGGGAAGTATTAATAGATGCAATAAAGAGGGCTTTAGATAGGTTAAATAATTTTGAAAAAGAATATAATAAAATAATTAATGAAATTAAATAAAATAACATTAGATACATCTGTAGTAATTGATGAATATATATCAAAATCATTGTTAAATAATAGTATTTCTTTTAATGAAGTAATAATACCTATACCAGTAATTGATGAATTACAAGCGCAAGCAAATAAAGGTCTTGAAAAAGGATTGATTGGTTTAAAGGAATTGCAAAAAATTAGAGAGTTATCAGAAAAATATAATTATAAAATAACAATATTGGGTGAGAAACCAACATTAGAACAAATAAGATTGGCAAAGCATGGATATATAGATTATTTAATTATTAAAATTGCAAGAGATACTGGATCCACATTATTAACATATGATAGGATATTATATGAAACTGCTAAAGTATATAATGTTGATTGTTTATTAATTGAAAAGGAAGGTATTTCAACAGAAAATCTGCCCTTTTTAGATTTATTTACTGATGATACAATATCTGTTCATATTATTGAAAATACAAAAGTAAAAAGAAAAAAGGGAAAACCTGGCGAGTGGTATTTAGAAGAAGTAGATAAAATATATGGAAATAAGGATATAGAAGATTTAATTGATAAGATAATATATATTGCCAGAAATAGGAGGGATTCCTTTATAGAACAAGAAAGAAAAAATAGTTTAATTATTCAATTGGGGATTTTTAGAATTGTAATTGTAAAACCACCATTATCCGATGCATATGAAATAACAATTGTTAAACCGTCAAAAATATTAAGAATAGAAGATTATAATCTGAATGAAAAAATAATTGAAAGATTAAAAGAAAAATCTGAAGGAATTATAATTGTTGGAAAACCAGGTTCAGGAAAAACAACTTTTGCCCAGGCTCTAGCAGAATATTATTTAAGTATGAAAAAGATTGTTAAAACAGTAGAATCTCCAAGAGATTTAATATTATCTCCAGATATTGTTCAATATTCAAAAAGTTATTCTACAGATGAGGAAATACATAATATATTATTATTATCAAGACCAGATTATGTAATATTTGATGAAATGAGGGATACTAGAGACTTTAAATTATATATAGATTTAAGACTGGCGGGGATTGGAATGATTGGTGTTGCGCATGCAGAAAGGCCAATAGATATTGTTCATAGGTTATTATCAAGGACAGAACTTGGTTTGATTCCTCAAATAATTGATACAATAATATATATAAATAAAGGAAAAATAGAAAAAGTATATTATTTAAATCTAACTGTTAAGATTCCACACGGTTTAAAGGAAGAAGATTTGGCAAGACCCGTTGTTGAAGTAAGGGATTTTCTAACAAACGATTTAGAATATGAAATATATACTTTTGGAGAGGAGATAATGGTTGTCCCAATTAAAAAATATAGACTAAAATCTGGAATTCAAAGATTCTTAGAAGATTTATTAAATATAGAATATAAAAGAAAATATAATAATGTTTATTTAGAAGTTTTGGATGATAGGATAATATTCTATATTCCAAAAGAACTTAGAAGGAAATTTATTAGGAATGAAAAAAGGTATCTGATGAGTATAAGGGATAAATATAATTTAAGAATTGAAATAAAAAATGCTGAAAAATTAAATGAAAGCATAAATTTTGATTATGAAATATCGAAAGATTATCTTACGATAATGTTTAATAATTTATTTAAGAAAAGGGAAGTAGAATTATATATAAATGGAAAATTAATTGGAAAATTTAAGATAAATAAAAAGGGAAAAATTATTTTGGATCTAAATTCTGAAATAGGAAAAGAAATATTAGAAGCCATAAATAATAAAAGTAAAATAGAATTTAAATTAGTATGAAAAGAATTGCTGTAATTGATAGGGATAGATGTAAGGCTCCTGAAAAATGTGATTATATTTGTATGAAGGTATGTCCTGTTCAAAAAAATAATTTAAAAATATTTAGTATTTTACAAGATAAAAAACCATCTATTGATGAGTCTTTATGTATTGGATGTGGAATATGTGTAAAGAAATGCCCATTTAATGCAATAATAATTATAAATTTAACAAAAGAATCCGATGAAAGACCAGTATTTCAATATGGTCCAAATACATTTAGATTGTATAGATTACCAATAATTAAGGAAGGAAAAGTTGTTGGAATAATTGGAAGAAATGGAATGGGAAAAAGTACAGCAATAAATATAATAGCAGGTTTATTAAAACCAAACTTTGGAGATTTTAGTAAAAAATATGATGATAAAGAAATTATAAGAGAGTTTAGAGGTTCTGAACTTCAATCATATTTTGAAAAATTATATAGTAATAAAGTAATAATTTCATATAAACCTCAGAATATTACTCAAATAAAAAATATGTTAAAGGATAAAACAGTTAGAGAGTTTTTATCAAAAGTTATAAATAATTTAGATGAAATATCAAAAAAATTTGAGATAGAAAATGTGTTAGATAGAAAAATTGGGGATCTATCTGGAGGAGAATTTCAGAAAGTATTATATATATATTCAGTATATAAGGAACATAATTTATTACTAATTGATGAAGTTACAAATTATTTAGATATATATGAAAGATTGAAAATATTAAATAATTTAAACGAAATAAAGGAAAAAGATACAATATTGATAATAGATCACGATTTATTATTTTTAGATTCAATTTCTGATATAATACAAATTGTTTATGGGGTACAAAAGGCATATGGTTCTTTTTCATATCCTATTGGAGCAAAGGAGGGTATAAATCAGTATTTGGATGGATTTATAAAGAGGGAAAATTTAAAGATAAGAGATAAACCTATAAGATTAGATGTAAAAAGCTATACTGATGTAAAATTTGGAAAAAAAATTGTTGAATGGGAAAATGTTATAGTAAATTTGGATAATTTTAGACTGGAAACAAATCCTGGATTTATTAGAGAAAATGAAATAATTGGGGTAGTTGGAAGAAATGGAATTGGAAAAAGTACTTTTGTAAAAGCTTTGGCTGGTGAAATAAAATATGAAGGAAATATATCAAAAAATTTAATAATATCGTATAAACCACAATTTTATGATTTTTCCAATTATAATATAACTGTAGATCAATTTTTGAAAAATTTTAATGAAAAATATAAGGAAGATTATAAAGAATATTTATCAATGTTAAATATTTCTGATATATTAGATAGAGAAGTTAGTACATTATCTGGAGGAGAATTACAAACAGTGTATACTTTTGGTACATTGATAAAGGATGCTGATTTATATTTAATAGATGAACCTTTTGCAGATCTTGATATAGAACAAAGATTATTATTATCAAAATTTATAAGAGATATAATAAAAATCAGAGGAAAAGCTTGTCTAGTTGTAGATCATGATTTAATATTTTTGAATTGGGTTTCTGATAGAATTTTAGTATTTATGGGGGAACCTGGTAAATATGGAAAAGCTTTAGGTATATATGAAAATAAGGAAGGATTAAATATATTTTTAAAACAATTAGATATAACAATGAGAACTGATGAAGAAACAAAAAGACCAAGAATTAATAAACAAAATAGCAGATTAGACCTTATACAAAAACAAAGAGGAATATACTACGAATAACCTATTCAGACTTAACGAATACATATACTGTTCCCTTACAATATGGACATGTTCCCTTTATTGCTGTTCTTCCATTCTTCAATGTAATCTTTTGTGGATTCTGTACTGGTACCTTTTTCTTACATCTGACGCAGTATGCCATATATTGTTCTGCCATTAATAATTTTTACTGAAAAAATTTATATATTTATTGGGTAAATATATAAATTTTAAAAGAAGAAATTTTATAAAAAATAAAAGAAAAAGAATTTATTTATTCTCTAAATATTTATCATCTATATTAATAATTAAATATTTATTATCCCTTTTAATATCTATATTAATATTAATTTCTCTAAAATTTTTTATTATACTATTTACGTCATAGTCTTTAAAAATCCATGAGTATATGTTTAAAAATTCACCAATTTTCTCTAATTCATTAATTTCTTTATTAATTTCCTCCAAATAATTTTTTTGCTCTTCTATTATTCTTTTTATCTTTTCTTTTTCTTCATTTAATTTCCTTATTCTTTTATTTTCTCTACTATTTAAATAAAGATTTATGAAATATTTATTAATATCTTCAATAATATTTCCATTTTCATCTATTAATATCTTTAAGTTTATTATCTCATTATAAATGTTATATATTTTTTCTATTTCTTCTTTATTTAATTCTTCTGGGCTTTTATTTTTCTCAATATTTGCTTTTTTTATTATATATTCAGAATACTTCCCCCCCAAAGACAGATCTATTGCTAAAAATCTTACAACATCTTTTTTATTTGTATTATTTACCTTTTCAAAAAATTCATTTATATTATTTATAATATTTATGGAACCTGGTGGTTTTATATATTTTTCATTTCTAAATATTTTTCTTACTCCAAAGTTCTTATATTGGTTTGCATATAGAATTATATCATTATAATCAGTTACAATTAATAACCCATTTGGAAAAAGCTCAGCATATAATTTTTTTTCATTATTTTTTATTATTATAATTTTATCACTATTATCAATTTCAATATTTATTTTTGTTTCGTTGAAATCTTTCCTTAATTTTAGTGTAAAATTATTTATTTCTTCTCTTTCTTTAACATTATATAAAAAAATAATTTTTCCTGGGATTATATATAAAAATCTATTTTCTAAACCTGGTTTATATAATTCAAAAACAACCCCATCTTCAATATTATATATATTTTTTACTATTGAATTATTTATTTTTTCAGCATTTTCATTATACCATTTCTTTAATTCAAAATAATTTATCATTATATTAAATTTTCTTACCTATTAATATATATTTAGTATACAATCTTTTATGAGATTTTATCAAAAAAGTCTTTATGTTATGGTATTCAAGTAATTCTCTAATTTTTTTAATTTCATCTTCTATATCTTTTCTTTCTAGAAAACTTGCATAAGTTATTGATATTAAATATCCATTATTTTTCAATGTTCTATATATATTTTTTACAAATTTATGCTTATCTATAATGAATTTTAATGTTTCATATATAATTATTAAATCAATGTTCTTATAAAATATTTTTGGAATTTCATCCTTTTTTGCAATATATACAAAAAAATTTTTCATATCTTTTGTTCTTTTCTGTAATTTTCTTACAATTTTTTGAGATATATCTAGAGCATAAACTTTTACATTATATTTTTTTGCAATATTTATAGATATATCACCAAGAAAAGGGCCAAAATCCAATATTTTATATCCATCCTTTATATAATATTCAACTATCTTTATATCTTCTTTATATCTTGCTTTTCTAATTAAATATGGGATAAAATATAATTTAGAAAAGTAGAATCTTATAAATTTTGTATTTTTCTTCCACGTAATATTTAATGTTACTATTAATATAATAATAGATATTGAAAAAGTTAGTATAATTGAATATATATTACTTAGAAAATCGTATAATAATAGATAAGATAAAGCTGTCATTGAAAAAACAGCAATAAATACCTTTATCAATCTCCATTTATGTAGGTTTTTTCCTTCTACTTTAATCTTTATATAAGATATTATATATAATATGTATATAATAATTGTAAAGGATGAGAAAAAAGATAATAAATAATTAAAATTATTTAAAAACAAAAATATTAAAATAATAGATGAAGATAGAAATATATTAAAAATTGGAGAATCTCTATTATTTTTTATTCTAAAGAAATATGGTAATAGCTTGTTTTCAGATATATTTTCTAATATTTTATTTGCAGTATAAAACCATATATATGTAGAATATATACTAATTGGTAAAAATATTAAAATAATTATATTGTCAATATTTTTTATTTTAATATTTAACAGACTTATATATAATAGTATAGAAATTATTGATAGAAATATTGTCCCATAAAAAGTAGCGTTTCCAGTTTTTCTATTGTTTGAATAATTAGAATAGTATGTAAGTATATCTAGACCAGAAAATATTGTTGTATTATATTCTATTGTAAATAAAAAAGGATCTATAGAACTATATTGAATATTTATATTTATTGGAAATATAAAAAGTAAAATTAAAATAATAGAAGATATAATAGAAGTATATGAAATAATTTCCTGTATTTTACTTTCAATATCTATGTTAAATAAATTAAGCACTAAAAAAGTAAATATTATTATATATGGTATTAAAAATAAAAATGGATTTATAATTTTGAAATAATCATTTATCAATAGTAATTCTGAAGAAATAAAAGATATTATTGATAGATAATAAAAGAATCCAAAGGTTGGTAATAAATATTTAGATAATTTAGATATATAGTAAAAAATACCCATTGGATTTGGATCTCTTGTAATAGAATCTCTAAATAGGTAGGATAAAAATATAAAAGAAACAATTATTGGAAATGATGATAAAATCAAAATTAATGGATTTATGAATTCTCTATTTATTAATAAGATAAGAAATGGTATTACTGGAGATAAAGTTGATGATAAATATATAATTATATATTTATGGAGCTTATTCATTAATATAAAGAATCTTTCAAGAAATAAATGGCTATATATCTAACTTATTGGTAGTAAATAATTTCTATATTTATGGTTATTTAGAATATTCAAAAACATATAAAAAAGATTATAATGGTTAAATTTTATAATCAATTCAAAAATATAATTAACAAAAATATTTCATGCTAATAATTGCAGAAAAACCTTCTGTAGCTAGAAAGATTTCATCATTTTTATCAAATAATAGGTATAAAACAATAAAATTTTCAAAATATATATATTATTATTATTTCAATCTGGAAGGAAAAAATGTATATGTTGTTCCGTCAATTGGTCATTTATTTACATTATCAGATTTAGATAAAAAATATGATTATCCTACATTTAATTATAGATGGGTTCCATCATATTTTGAGGATGGAATTATTGCGAAGAAATATTATATTGAAATGTTCAGTAAATTTAGAAATGAGGATAATATAATAATTGCAACAGATTATGATATAGAGGGGGAATTAATAGGTTATAATATTTTAAGATATGCATTAAATAAAGAAAATGCAAATAGAATGATATTTTCTGCAATAACATATAAAGATATTTTAAGAGCTTTTAATAATAGGAAAGAAAGTTTAAATTTTGGATATATATATGCCGGAGAGACAAGACATATAATTGATTGGTTATATGGTATAAATCTATCTAGGGCATTAACAAAGTCTTTATTTTATTATACTAGAAAATTTGTTTTAAGCATTGGAAGGGTCCAGGGTCCGACATTAATGTTGGTATTTAATAGAGAAAGGGAAATTGAAAACTTTAAACCAGAAGAATATTATAAAGTTGAAGCTTTGGTTATAAAGGATGATAAAAAATTGAAATTCTCATATATGAAAGATAAAATAAAGGATAAAGATGAAGCAAACAAAATAAAAAATAATTTAGGAAAATACTTAATCGTTAGTAATGTAAATAAAAAAGAGGAAAAAATAAATCCACCACATCCATATAATTTAACAGATATACAGATGGATGCATATAAATATTATAAAATTAGTCCAAAGAGAACATTAGATATTTTACAATCTTTATATGAAAAGGGTTATGTATCTTATCCAAGAACATCCTCTCAAAGATTACCAGAAACAATTAATTTTAAAGAAATATTATCAAATTTATCATTAATAAATCCTTATAAGAAATATATTGTTCTTTTATTGGAAAAACAAATTTTAAAACCAAACAATGGATCTAAAGATGATGTACATCCAGCAATACATCCTACAGGAAATATTCCAGAATATTTAGAATATAAGGAAAAATTAATTTATGATTTGGTAGTTAGGAGATTTATTGCTACATTTTATGATCCAGCAATAGTATATAAAATAAATGTTATTACAAAAGAAAATTTTGTTTATGATTATTATGATATAAAATATAAAGGATGGTTGGATATTTATTGGGAAAAATATAAGGATATTTTTGTTTCTTTAAAATTTAATGTGGGGGAAAGGTTGTTTATAGATAAAGTTTATATATCAAAGAAAAAAACAAAACCACCAGCAAGATATAATAGGGCTTCCTTAGTTAAAAAAATGGAAGAATTGAATCTAGGAACAAAAAGCACAAGGGCAGATATTGTTGAAATACTATTTAAGAGAAAATATGTAGAAGGTAGATCAATAAAAATCACTGAATTAGGTAAAAAAATTGTTGAAATATTTGAGAAATATTATCCAGATATTTTAGATATAAACTTTACAAGAAAAATGGAAGAAAATTTAGAAAAATTAGAAAGCAAACCAGATATAAATTTAAAGGAAAAAATAATTGAAGAAAATATTGAAATAATAAAAGATTTGTCTAAAGTTATGAAAGAGAATGAGAAAAAAATTGGGGAAGAATTGTATAATTTTATTAAAGATTATTTAAATAAGAAGAAGATAAAAAAATAATTAACGAAAGGTTTATAAATAATAATGAAAATTAAAATTAAATGCCACCACAAGAAAGAAATATACTTCTTGTTTATATATTGGGTTTTTTAACATTAGGAATATATTTCCTATATTGGATGTATAAGACAGAAAAGGAATTGAACGAATTGGGAGCAAATATACCATCGTTTATACTAGCAATTATACCAATAGTGAATATATTTTGGCTATATAAATATACAGAAGGATGGGCTTATGTTACTAAGAAGGATAATGCAATAATATACTTTATATTATTCTTCCTTATAGGTATAATTATGCCATATTTAGTCCAAAGGGATTTAAATCAGATAGCAAGGAATTATGGTAGACAACAAATGATGGGACAGGGCATGCCACCACAACAATATCCAGGATATCCAAATTATCCAGGAGGTCAGGGAGGCCAATTTAGAATGTAGTTTTTAGTTTATTAATCATTTATTTTCAAAGTTTAAAAAAGAAAATTTTTGACGATAAAATTGATTTAATTTGGAATAAGTAAATAAAGAAAATATTTTGTATGGATATAAAATTTATAAGTAATGGTATACATCAATATAGTATGAAAGTAAAAGTTACTAGAAATTACCAAATAACTATACCAGCAAAAATTAGGAAAAAATTAAATATAAGGGAGGGTCAGTATTTAATAGTAGAAGAAGATGAAAAAAATAATGCTATAATTATTAGACCAATAGAATGGGTAAAATTAAGATTAGGTAAAAAATTAACTCAAGAGGATATAAATAGATCTATAGAAAAATATGATAAAGATATTATTGAGGAAGAATATCAAGAAATAAAAAGATGGAAAAGGAAAGAATAGTTATTGATACAAATGTTTTAGTTAGAGCTACATTTGAAGATTATGAAGACCATCGGAAAAATATCGACATATTAACAAGTTATGATATTATATTGCCAGAAGTAATTATCTATGAATATCTAGGAGTTTTAATAGAATATGTAAATAATATTGATACTATTTATAGAGTAATAAATAACTTAGAATTATTTGAAATAGAAAGTATAAAGATTGATGATATTAAAGAAGCTTTAAAGATGATAAAGGAAAATAATAAAAAATTAAACAAAAGCAATTTAAATGATTTTATTTTATTATCAATTGTTAAAAGATTGAATTACCCATTTATTACTTATGATGAAGATTTGAAAAAAATAGCTAAAAAATATAATATAAAAATTTTAGAACTATGATATATAATTTGGTATAATTTATGAAACAAAATCTATCGATATTGTTTTATATATATGACAAAATTTTTAAATGTTGTAATATAAATTATACAATATAATGAATAAAGATGAAATATTAAGTATATTATTAGATTGGAATTTTTGGAAAAAAGATATAGATATAGGTATTGAAAGAAAAGAATATATAGAAAAAGCATTAAAATACATGAATTCAAATATGGTTATTTGTTTATATGGTGTAAGAAGAGCTGGAAAAACATTTCTATTAAGGCAAATAGCAAAAGAATTAATAAAAAGAAATATAGTAGATAGTAAAGACATATTAATAGTAAATTTTGAGGATGTTAGATTTAGGGAATATAATATAGACTTATTAGATCAAATATTTAATATATTCTTACAAGAATTAAAGCCAAAGGATCCTATAATATTTTTAGATGAAATAAATAAGATAGATGAATGGGAAAGATGGGTAAGAACAATGCACGAATTAAAAAAAGCAAAAATTTTTGTTTCTGGTTCTTCTGCAAAATTATTAAAAGGAGAGATATCTACATTGCTAACAGGAAGGCATTTAGATATAGTTGTTTTTCCATTTAGTTTTGAAGAAATATTGTATGCAAATAAAATAAATATTAATGATAAATTAGAAATATTAAACAATTTAAATAGAATAAAGAAAATATTGGAAGAATATTTGAAGTTTGGTGGTTTTCCTGAAGTTGTTTTATCAAAAGATGATGAAATTAAAAAGAAAATTTTATTGCAGTATTTTGATGATATAATAGAGAAAGATATAATATTTAGATATAATATAAGAGAAAAAGAAAAAATAAAAATATTAGCAAAATTTTATTTGTCTAATATATCTTCTTTGACTACTTTTTCATCTTTAGAAGATTTTCTAAAAATAAATAAATTAACAATAGAAAGATTTTCTAATTATATGGCAGAGTCCTTCTTAATATTTTTTGTTAAAATGTATCATCCTTCATTGAAAAAACAAGAAAAAGCACCAAGAAAAGTATATTCAATAGATACTGGTTTATCAAATGCTGTTGGTTTTAGGTTATTTGAAACAAAAGGAAAATTAATGGAAAACCTGGTTGCAATTGAATTAAAAAGAAGAGAAAAAGAATTTTATTATTGGAAAGAATATGGAAAATTAGAAGGTCATGAAGTAGATTTTTTAATAAAGGAAAACAATATAATAAAAGAATTAATTCAAGTTTCCTATATAAATAATATAGATGAAATAGACAGAAGAGAAATCAGATCATTAATTAAAGCATCCAATTTATTAAATTGTAATGATTTAAAAATTATTACATGGGATTTAGAAGATAAAATAATTAAAGATAATAAAGAAATAAAATTAATACCTTTATGGAAATGGTTATTAAATAGGTAAAAATTTTCTATTTTCTATCTTTCTTTTTTAATAATCTATTATAATATTATGGTATAGTAACTATACCATTTTTATAAAATTTTGGTATAATAATAATTATATGTATGATGAAAAGGTTATAATAGAATATTTTGAAAGAATAAGGGAAAGAAAAATAAATTATATTGAAAGGGAATTAAATATAAAAAATATAGAAAATAAAGCTATATCTATTGTTGGTCCTAGGAGATCCGGAAAAACATATTATTTATTAAATAAATATTTATCAAATAAGGATAATTCAATATATATTAATTTTGAGAGTATAGAATTTTCAAATATTAAGGCAGAAGAAATTTTAAATATAATATCTTTATATGAATCTAGATATAATGTAAAAATAAATACAATATTTTTAGATGAAATACAAAATTTAGAAAATTGGAATAAATTGGTAAGAACGCTAATTGATAGAGGATATAATATATATTTAACAGGTTCGTCTTCAAAATTATTACCAAAAGAATTATTAACCGAATTAAGGGGTAGAACAATATATTATATTTTATTACCATTTTCTTTTAGAGAATTTTTAAAAACAAAAATGAAAGTTTCTAAGATATTGAGTGTAAGTGAAATAGAAAAGATAAAAGAATATTTAATGGAATATATAGAATTTGGAGGATATCCAGAAGTAATTTTTATAGAAGATAAAGAAAGAATAATTAAAGAATATTATGAAACAATTTTTTATAAAGATTTCATAGAAAGAGGGAAAATTAGAAGCTTTAATGTTGCAAAAATCATTTTTGAATATTTAATGCAAAATTTTTCTAATGAAATAAGTATAAATAGAATAAAAAAATTTATAGAAAATCAATTTAATATAAATACAAAAAAGACGGTATTTTCATATTTGGATAAAATACAAGATACGATGTCTATATTTTTTGTAGAAAAATATTCTAACAAATTTTTTGAAAGAAAAAGATGGCCAAGAAAGGTTTATTTATGTGATGTATCTTTTGCAAATTTGTTTAGTAAATATGATATGGGAAAAAGGATGGAAAATATAGTTTATTTGGATTTGTTAAGATTAATTAATAATAACCCCCTAATTGAAATATATTATTTTAGGGATTATCAACAACATGAAGTAGATTTTTTAATAAAGGAAAACAATATAATAAAAGAATTAATTCAAGTTTCCTATATAAATAATATAGATGAAATAGACAGAAGAGAAATCAGATCATTAATTAAAGCATCCAATTTATTAAATTGTAATGATTTAAAAATTATTACATGGGATTTAGAAGATAAAATAATTAAAGATAATAAAGAAATAAAATTAATACCTTTATGGAAATGGTTATTAAATAGGTAAAAATATCTGTAAATTTCAATTATGAGGAATTTTATATAAAAATTTTATGATTTTTAAGATCTTGTATCTCAATATAAAAACAAAATTTCACAAATATATAAATAAATTGAAAAAAGGGATTTTAATATAACTCGAGAATGAATATTTTTATCCCAGGAATTTATTTTTTCATAGGTAACTACTAATATAAATATTTCTCATTAATATAAGCAAATCCTTATAAATTAAAAATAAAAAGTCTTATATATTTAATTCATTTAAAATTTATAAATTTCAAAGTAGTATATATAAGGCACATAAAATTCAAATTCTGAAAAGGGTCTTATTATATACTACTTTGAAATTTATAAATTTTAAATAATAGATAATGCTTACAAAGTATAGATCTTTGGTATTTTCAAATTCTCATTGAAATGCAATCATAATAAACAATATAAAAAAATTGCGATTCATATAGAATTTTTATGAGAAATGAGCAAATATTCTTTAATAAAATTTTTATGATTGATTATAAAATATCTGAATTTTTTTATAAAAAATTAAAAGACAAATTAAATTTTGTTTATATAATTGATGCAATTTCGTATTTGATAAATTTATCTTTCATTTTTTATATAATATTTTTCATCAATTTTAGTTATATTTTTCTTTTTGCTATATCTACAGCAATAACTTATTTATTAAAATTAATAGTTAATAGAAAAAGACCTTATTATTATTTTGATAAAAGATTTGCTATATTAGTTTATGAAAATCATTCTTTTCCAAGTGAACATGCTATTATTGCGATTTTATCTTTTATAATAACTGGAAATATTTTAGTATTGATAACTCCAATATTGAGAATTGTTACTTTAAAACATTGGTTATCGGATGCAATATTTTCTATAATTTTGTCTTTTGTTTTTTATTATTTTTTCAGTTCTATAATTAATTTTTACGAATTATTTAACCCATTAATAACTATATTAAAATAATTAGAAGATGATGTAGTAAATTTGTTTTTATTAATATGTAGTCATAATGATAGTATTTTTTTATAAAACTTTATATATAAAATATATAATGCCTAGAGATGAACAATCAAGATCTTGGGGTGTGGATAATAAAAGGTTAGATGAACTTCTGTACTATTTGCCAAGAGCAGTTGCAACTTACCTTCTCGATGGAGAAATAAAAAAGGTAAATATTGTAGATCAAGGACCTTCTTCACTGACTATTGAATATACAGGTATGGCATATTCAAGAAAACCTTCTCTGGAAGGAGAAAATATAGAAGAAAAGAGAAAATTAGAGGGTAAATTAACTATTAATAGAGATGATTGGATATTACATTTAAAAATTAAAAAAGGAGGAGTTAAGAATAAAAAAGCATATGATAGTAAAGAGGAGATGAATATCGATAGATATAAAAGAAAAAAACGTAGTCTAATAAATTATTTAGGAGAATTAGCAAAAGAAAATAAAGTATTATCTCTTGCTATTTTGTATCTAGAAAGTCAATCATATTTAGAAGGAATTGATATAAAAGATGTAGAAATAGAATATAATATGTTAAAAAATGAATATAAAATAAAAGTATGTGGAGATGTTATTGAACCAAAATCATCTGCTGATATATTTAAAACAAAAAAATGCATTTATCTGGAAACTAAGAGTAGAAATAAAGGAATTGAACTAAATATTCATGATTATTCAGAATACGAGCCCATCTTATTAAAAGATATAAGAGAGGCTTCTGAAATTCTTAAAGACTCGCTAACCAATGCAGATGAAATGTTGAGAAATAGGTATAATTTAAATAGATAATGAAAAATTTTTAGAAAATATATTCAACAAATAATCAAAATTCATTATTTTTCTATTATATTTAATATTTTATCTAATATTTCTTCTGGTTTTTCTTCTCCGTCAATATAAATTATATTATCTTCTGGAAATATTTCCTTTAATTTTAAGAAATTTTCTCTTACTTTTCTTAAAAATTCAATATTTTCATAACTTGTAATATTTTTACCCCTTAAATTTACCCTCTCTACTGCAATTTTTGGATCAACATCTAATATAAAAGTAATATCGGGTCTAATTATATGTTTTGATATACATTTTAACCATTCAATATTTATACCTTCATATAAAATTTGATAAGAAAATGTGGAATAAATGCTCCTATCAGAAATAATAATATAATCATTATTTAAATATTTCTTTAAATCAATGTTTTTTATACTTCTATCAGCAGTAAATAATAATGCTAATAAATATCCATAATCTAAATTTTTTTCATGTTCTTTTAAAATTATTTCTTTTATTTTTTTTGATAAATCATTATCATATGGTTCCTTCATTAATACTATCTTATTATACCTTTTAGATAATTCATTATATAGTAAATTTGCAATTGTTGTTTTTCCAGAACCATCGATCCCCTCAATTGCAATATATCTATATTTTTTAATCATTTATTTTTCTTTTAAAAAAATTTTATAATCTAATTATATCACCATTCTTTGGTGCATATGAATATATTCCAAATTTTCTGTATATTTTTGATGCCAGTTCATATGGTTTTGGTATTTCACCATGTACTACAATAACCTGTTTTGGTTTTGGTCTTAGATATTTAATAAAAGACATTGATTCAAAATGATCTGCATGACCAGAAAAACCTTCATATTTATTTACCTTCATTTTTATATTTATTTTTCTATCATTTAATACAACTTCTCTTTGTCCATCCAATATTGTTCTACCCAAAGTACCCTGTGCTTGATATGAAACAAAAGCTAATAAATTCTTTTCATCTTCTGCAGCATAACTAAAATAATCTAATATAGGACCACCTTGCATCATACCAGATGTTGCAATTATTATTGAAGGTTCTTTTGATGTTACAATTTGTTCTCTTTCTTTTTTACTTGCCCTTATTACATTTTCTCTTTCAAATGGGTTTTTTCCAGATTCTATCTTTTCTCTAATTTCTTTACTTAAAAATTCAGGATATGCCGTATGAATCATTGATGTTTCCCAAACAATTCCCTCTAAATATATATTTACTTCTGGTAATATCTTATTTTCAATTGCATTTAGTAATGTTAATAAAACATCCTGCCCCCTTCCAACTGCTAATACTGGTATTAACACTTTTCCTCCTCTTTCAATTGTTTCCTTTATATCATGAATAAATAATGCTTCAGTTTCTTCCCTTGATGGATGTTTGTCATTAAATCCACCATATGTACTTTCAATTATTAATGTCTCCAATCTTTGATATATTGTATTTGGTCTTTCTAATAATGGAATTTTATTAAATTTATAATCTCCAGTATATAATACATTATGCTTTCCTTCAATATTTATATGAACCATCGAAGATCCTATTATATGATTTGCATTGTGGAATGATATTTTTATATCACTAGTTATATCAGTTACTTCAGAATAATTTAATGTAATAGAATGTTTTAAAAATAATTTAATTTCTTTTGTTGTAAATATTGGATTTTTACTTTGTTTATTGCTTACTTTTAAATAATCTAACAAAACCAGAGCTGCAACATCTCTTGTTGGTTCTGTTAAATATACAGGTCCTCTCCATCCAATTCTAAATAAATATGGGATAAACCCAACATGATCTAAATGGGCATGTGAAATAATTACAGCATCTAGATTTTGTATATCGAATTCTGGGATATTTAATATTGGATATCTATCTTCTGAATAATTTCCTGCACCTAATCCACAATCTAATAAAACATTGCTTTCTTTTGTTTGTAATAAAAAAGAAGATCTTCCAACCTCCCTTCCAGCACCTAAAAAAACAATTCTATAATGATCCAATCTTTGTGGTTTTCTTTCCAATATTTTTTCCCCAACCGTATTTAAAAATTCAGATTTATATAAAGAATTTTTATGTAAATATGCTCTAATAACATTTATTATTTTTGAAGATTTTAATGGTGCCCTCTGTATTACAATATTGCATAGTGTTTCTTCTCTCAATTTGTTAATTAAATTTAAATCAATTTTTTCTGGTTCATATGTCTCAATGTATAATATAGATCTATGTTTTTCAAGATATATATCCTTTATTTTTATTCCATTTAATATTTCTTTTGCTTTTTCCTTAATGTATTCTTCTCCCTTCAATAATCTTGGATTTATCCTTATTTCAATCCTTTTTTTATACTTCTGTGCTAAATTTTTTCCTATTTCAATCCCCCTTATAAATAAATCTACATTATTTACATATATCACTATCTTTGGTCCTTCAAATATTATCCTATTTATATCCTTTGATTGGAATTCCTTTAATAATTCTTCCTTAACATTCATCATAAATAATGTAAATACCTTTTATAATTAGGTATAAAATTTAAAAAACTATTTTTTCTGTAATTCTTCCTTTACCTCATAAAGTTCCTTCTTCAATCCTTCTTTTGTTAATGTCCATATTTCAATACCATATCCAGATCCCAAATCTCTTTTTATAGCAGCCAATATTGCTTTTTTTGCTAATTCTTTTGCTTCTTCCTCACTCATATTTTCTTTATATTCTGTTTCTAATACACCTAAAGCAAATACCATTCCAGAACCTGTAGACGTAAAGTTATCAAATTTTTCTAATCCTCCAGCCTCATCTATCATATATATATTGTAATCATCATTGTCTTTTCCAACAATTATAACTTCTGAAAAGAATGGGAACCATTTATAATAGTTCATTAATGTTGATAGAAAACTTGCAGCTTCTTCTGCAGTTGGTTCGTTTTTTGATCTTAAATACTTTAATTTTAGATTTGCTTGTAATATCTTTACTAAAGCTTGAATATCACCAACCAAACCAGCAGCGCCCATCAATATATTATCAGTAATCTGATGTAATTTTTGTGTTTTCTTATGATATACCATCATTCCTGCCGTTGTTTGTCTATCTGATGCAATCAATACTCCATTCTTAAATTTTATTGCAACAATTGTTGTTCCAGATGATTCTGTCATAGTTCTATTATAATGAAATATATTTATAAGCTATTTTTTTACATATTTTTTTATTACTTTTTCTTGGAATGAATTCAATACATAATCTACGTGTTGTTTAATTGCATCAAAACTATTAAATTCACCTTTTAATCCAGGACATACAAATTTTCCATTTTTAAATACATTAAATTTTACTCTATAATTTTCTGATACGTCAAATACAACAGTAACAGCTGGGAAGGCTTCTGGATTGTATTGGGAATCTGGTATCTCGTCTGCCAATCTTACAATATCTATATTATCATAATCGAATTTTCCATTTACAACAATATTCTGTACCTTTATTTTATAATCTTTTGGTAATTCTATATCAATTTGTTTAAATAATTCTCTTAATTTTTCTGCGACATATTCTATATCTTCTAATCTTTTTATTCCAGATATATTTATTGTTCCGCTGTTAAATACTAATGCTTTAACGTTTTCTTCTTTACTTCCACCCTCTTTTAGTGGTATAATTAATCCAGGAAATGTTTCTGGATCGTATTGAGCATAAGGAATTAGATTTGCAATTTTATCTAATGGTAACTTTACATTAAAATATATTGTAACAACAGCGTTGGAAATCTCCCACGTAACCATTTTTAATAAATTTAATAAAAACTTATAAAATATTTAGCCTATAAAATATGCTCATTTCATATATTCTTTCTACATTATTTAGACCTTCATTTGAGTCCTTTATTATTATTACAGTATCTGTATCCTTTTCTAACGTGTCTTTATATTTTTTTATTATATTTAATAACTTTTCATCGGCATATATTTCTATATTTGCCTTCTGTCCTTTCCTTAATTTGTTTTCTTTTCTTATATCTTGTAATCTTCTTCTTATTTCCCTATATAACCATTCTTCTTCTAATTCTGGATAATATTTTGTATCAAGTCCTATTTTTAAAATTCCATAATCAGATTGAGCATTTACAAAATCTTTTTCTACATTATCAATCTTTATTTCTTTTACATTTAAATAGTCTTTTAATAATTCTACAATATCTCTATTATTTAGTATTTCAAATAAAATGTTTCCATCTTCTTTATATAAATATAGTGTTTTTAATGGTCTTCTTATATTTATATTTACCATATTTCTTAATTTTAATGCATTTTCAACAATTATATTGAATAATTTATATTCCTTTTCTATTTTTTCATCTATATATTTTTCCTCAACTTTTGGTAGGTCTTCTAATATTATCGATTCTCCCTCTAATCCATATAAATTTCTTAGTCTTTGATAAATATATTCAGAAATAAATGGAATTATAATTGATCCTATATTTATTATGTTATATAGAGATTTATATATTACAAATAATACTTTATCGGGTTCTCTCTTTATTCTTTCTCTTGTTGCTTTTATATAAAATCTTGATAATTCTAATATCATATCTTGTAATATTCTTCCAGCTTTCCATATTAAATAGTTATCTAGTGCATTATATATTTCTTTTTTGCTTTTTTCTATGAAATGTAACATATATCTATCTTCCCATCTCAAATTTTCTACATTTATTTTTGTAGGATTTATATTATAATATTTAGAATATTCTTCTAAATATGTTGAAATATTTAGTAATGTATTTAATACTTGATATTTAACTTTTATATCTTCCCATTTTAATTTTATATCTTCATATGCCTCTACAATTGATCCTAAATAGAATCTCATTGCATCTGCTCCATATTTATTAATTATATCATATGGAGAAACAACATTTCCCAAAGATTTTGACATTTTCCTTCCATATACATCTAAAACATATCCTCCAACATATACATTTTTATATGGTATATCATTATAATATAATTCACCCACCATTGCTAAAGAATAGAACCAACCCTTAATCTGATCATAGTTTTCTGTTATAAAATCTACAGGATATGTGTTTGTTGCTACTGTTGCTGAACCAGAGTCTACCCATACATCTAATATATCTGGAATTCTTTTCATTTCTTCTCCACATTTTTCACATTTAAATGTAAATTTATCTACATATGGTCTATGTAAATTATAATTATATAGATATATTATCTCATAATCCCTTGATCCATAAGTCCTTACATAATATAGATCATTTATTTGATTTAATATATTATATTCAAACTTATTTACAACTATTATAGATTTATCTTCATATTTATTAAATACATCATATAGTTTATTTACATCGTTTATTTCATCTTCATAATATATTTTATTTTCTTTAAAATATCTTGACAATAATTTTTCAGTATAATCTGTAAACTTTACTACTATTATTATTTCCTTGAATTTATATCCGGTCAACTTTTCCAATTCTTTAACATTTCTAACAAATTTTACATGCCCATTTTTATCAACCCACATTGGTATTGGAATTCCCCAATATCTTTGTCTAGATATTACCCAGTCTGGTGCAGATTTTACAGTATTTATAAATGCATTTTTTGCAGCTTCTGGTATAAAATTAATATTTTCAATATCTAATAATGCCTTTTGTTTTATTGAAGATACATTAATGAATATTTGTTCTGGAGATCTAACAATTACTCTATTTCTACATCTCCAGCATATTGGATAATCATGTTCATACCATTCAAAATATATTAAAGCCTTTTTCCTCAATACTTCTAATATAAATTTATAATCATCCTTCTTTGCAACCCATCCTTCAAAATATTTTATATCTAGAATTGTTCCCGTCTCATCCGTTGTATTGAATGGAAGGACATTATATTTTTTAGCAACTTCATAATCTTCAAAACCACAACCTGGAGCTGAATGGACTAAACCAGTACCTTCCTGTGTATTTACATATTCTTTTGATAGCCAAATCCTAAATACTCCACTACTTTCTGATTTAAACTTTTCTATATAATCCTTTAATTCATCATAGAATAAAGGTTCATATTCTTTAAATTCTATATCTTTTCCATAAAATTCATCTACTATTTTATATTCAATATTTAATTTATTCATTAATTTTTCTAATACATCCTTTGCAACAATCCAATATTCATAATTATTTTCTCTCTTAATATTCATTTTTATAATTTTATGATTATTATAATCTAATTCTAATTCTTCAATATAAATCTTTGGAACCTTTATTTTTACATATTTTATTTCAGGATTTACCATAATACCTAAATTATATAATAATGTCCATGGTGTTGTTGTCCAAATTATATAATATGTATTTTCCGTATCTTTTGATTTAAACTTTACATAAATTGCATTTGATATTTCCTTTTTATATAAAGGATCTTCATATCCCAAATCTATTTCTTGTTTTGATAATGATGTTTGACAATGGGGACACCACCAAACAGGTTTCTTTTCTTTATATATTAATTTATTTTCATAACCTTTTGCCAAAGCTTCCCATACCCTCTCAATAAATTCATTTTTAATTGGTAAATATGGATTATCTATATCTTGCCAGTGTGCCATATCTTCATAGAATTTTGTAAATTCATTCATTGATCCATATGCAAAATTAAAGCATTCTTTAATAAACTTATCTACACCAATTTTCTCTATTTCTCTTTTATCTCTAATCTTCATCTTTTCCTCAACCTTTACTTCAATTGGTAATCCATGCATATCAAAACCGGCTTGATTCCATACATTAAATCCTTTCTTTTGATAATATCTTAATACAATATCTTTAATTGTTCTATTATATGCATGTCCCATATGTGGAGAACCCGTTGTATATGGTGGACCCTCTAAAAATATATATCTTTTATTTTTCTCATTCTTTAAAATCCATTTTTCATATATATAATTTTCCTTCCAGAATTTTTTTATCTCTTCTTCTATATTTCTATTCCAATTCATGTTCATAGATCCGATATTCTACCATAACTTTATATATTTAAAATAAAGTATATAAGATGTTTTCTTACAATAATGATTATGATAAAAATAAATAGAAAGGATATGATAATATTTGGGATAATAATTTTGCTAGGAATCTTAACTTATCTTTTAACATATTCAAAAACCCTATCAATAATACCATTTATAATGGGAATATTTTATTTACTTGAAAGTAATGAATCTAAATAAATAAAAATCTTTTATTAAAATATTTTGAATGGAAAAGGAAAAAGAAAAAACTGAAGAAAAGAAAGAATGGAAGTTCAATCTTAATGTGGAGAAATCAATAATAATGGGATTTATAATATTGGCAATATCAATAGTTTTAGGATCTTATATTATAGCAAATTCAATATCAAATATAAAAGTATATGGATCGTCTAGTAGCTCTTCAAATGAATTACAAACATATTTACAAACACTACCACAGGCCCCATTGCCAAATATTACAAATATAGATCCAGTATATGGAAATCCAAATAATGCAAATGTTGTTGTATATGAATTCTCAGATTATGCATGTCCATATTGTGATCTATTTTATTTACAAACATTTCAACAAATTAGACAAAATTATATAGATAATGGAAAAATAGCATGGGTATATGTTGACTTCCCATTATATCAAATACATCCATATGCAAATATAACATCGCAATATTTAACATGTGTATATACATTATATGGATTTAATACATGGGATCAATTTGCAAACTGGACTTGGTATAATCAGATGCAAGGGGTATCATGGAATACTTTATCAAGTCAGCAAGATGTATATAATGCATTTAATAAAGAAGCTCAGGCTATGGGATTAGATGTTAATAAAATAGATTCATGTGTAAATAGTTCAGAATATTATTCTCAAATATATAATGAAGAAAACTATAATATGAATACATATGGAATTGGGGGAACCCCAACATTTATAGTAGTTGTAAAGACATCATCAATTACATTCCAAACAATTCAGCAAGTTAATAATGTATTAAATCAGTTAAAGCAATATGGATTAAGTCCTTCAGTATATACAACACCAGATTATAGCTATATAATGTTTGAGTTTGCAGGAGCTTTACCATACAATTTATTTAATAGCATATTACAACCTTTAGTATCTAGCTGAATTATATATAAATTTTTTTATAAATATAATCTTAAATGGCAAGAGAAAAACCACATATTAATTTGGTAGTAGTGGGGCATGTAGATAATGGAAAATCAACATTAGTAGGAAGGCTAATGGTATCTTTGAATTTAATAGATCAGAAAGTATTAGAAGAATTAAAGAATGTGGCAAAGGAATTTGGAAAAGAATCGGAATATTTAGCATTCTTATTAGATAAATCAATAGAAGAAAGAAAGAGAGGAGTAACAATTGATGTAGCTACAATTAAAATACCAGCAAAGAAATATGTATTAACAATATTGGATGCTCCAGGTCATAGAGACTTTATAAAGAATATGATTAGTGGTACCGCGCAATCTGATGCTGCAATATTAGTAGTTTCTGCAGCACCTGGTGAAGCAGAAACTGCATTGGGTCCAGAAGGACAGGGAAGAGAACATTTATTATTATTAAGAACATTAGGAATTCCACAAATTATTATTGCAGTATCAAAAATGGATGCTGTAAATTATGATCAAAAGAGATATGAGCAGGTAAAGAATATGGTATTAACATTGGCAAAACAAATTGGCTATACCGAAAAACAAATAAAAGCAATTGTTCCAATTGCAGCATTCTTATCAGATGAAAATGTAACACAAAAATCACAAAAGATGCCATGGTATAATGGTCCAACAATATATGAAGCATTTGATATATTGGATGAACCTCCAAGATTGGTAGATAAACCATTAAGGATACCAATTGGTGATGTATATAATATTAAAGGTGTGGGACTTGTACCAACTGGAAAGGTAGAATCTGGAAGATTAAAACCAGGTGATAAAGTAATATTCTTACCATCAAAGAAACCAAATGGTGTTGTAGGTGAAGTAAAATCTATAGAAATGCATCATGAAAGATTGGATGAAGCATTACCAGGAGATAATATTGGATTTAATGTTAAAGGACCAGAAAGCGGTGATATATTAAGGGGTGATGTATGTGGAAAATTGGGAGAACCATTACCAAAAATAGCAGAAGAATTTACTGCAAGAATTTATGTATTATATCATCCATCTGCAATTGCTGTAGGATATACACC
>WYEB01000135.1_pt1 | contig 29711 bp, 29 predicted proteins | sample 6343061 | NCBI WGS metagenome assembly WYEB01 (sample SAMN13812332, study PRJNA600296) | hot springs metagenome | biome: ENVO:00000051; feature: ENVO:00002007; isolation source: sediment sample from Evening Primrose shelf | place: USA: Yellowstone National Park, Evening Primrose Hot Spring ... | reverse complement strand
CTAATAACTTCTATTACAGCCTCTTTTGTAAAATGTGGTATATTACCTGTCTTTTTAACTTCCTGTGCAACAAATTGGGCAAATTTATTTGCACTTTCTTCAGTAAATAATATTTCAGAATTCATAAATACTTCATATCCATATCCTCTTATTCTTGATCTAAATGCTGGATGCAATTTTTGTAATGTTTCCAAATTTCCAGCTGCTACTAATACAAAATCAGCAGGAGCTGGAGTAGTTCTTACCATTGCGCCAGCAGATCTTTCAGATCTTCCAAATATTGGATATTTCTTTTCTTGTAAAACAGATAATAATTCTATCTGAACTTCAGGTCTTAATGTTCCAATTTCATCTATAAACAATACCCCTTTATTTGCCTTATGTATTGCACCAGCAATTACCCTCTGATGTGCTGGAGTTTCAAGACCTCCAGATTGAAATGGATCATGTAATACATCTCCAAATAACATACCTTCAAATGCACCTGTAGCATCTACAAATGGTACAGAAGTTCTGTTTGAATTATCTACCAATAATTTTGGTATATTTTTCATTATTTGCTTTTGCATTACTTGGAAAGAAAATGATAAACTAGCCATTAAAATCATGAATCCAATAAATGTTGCACCAGCCATTATATAATTTCCTTCATAGTAAAAGTACATTGGAGTAAATGCTGATATAAGTAATAATAAAATATAGAAATATTGGAAAATTTTTGTTTGTTCCAATATTCTTTTTCTCATTTCTTCTACAATTTTTTTACCAGTTCCCATTGGTACTGTTTTTATTATTGGTTGATATTCATCATTTGGATTTGGGAATACCAATATATCTTCTAAATTCCTAACTTGTTCTTTATCTTCTGATAATATTTCTGCCAATGCTTGTGCTAGCATAGATTTACCAGTACCAGGATCCCCTATCAATAAAACATGCCTCCTCTGTTTAGCAGCTTTTTTAATTATATCCAATGCTTTATCTTGCCCAATAATTTGCTCTGATATCTTTTCAGGTACATTTATTTCTTCCGTAGTATTAAATTTGAATATATTATATAGGTCCTTTATTGATATTATAGTATTTTCAGGCATAATATATTTTATAAAGTTAAAAAATAAAAAGGTAAAATATGTTTGAATATATAAAAATAGATAGAAGAGTAATATATTATTTAATAATTGTAGGTTTTTTCCTATCCTTTAATCATTGGGATAATTTATTTATTGGATTAGCTAATTTATTTTTCTCAATAATTTATACAATAATTTCATACTTTATATTTTTATTTATATTTAATTTAGTTTCATCATTTTATGGTTTATATATTTATTTAGATAATGTTATTGCAGAATTAAAAATATTATTTTATAAAAGGGAATCTTATGCATTTTTTTATTATTTATTAATTATTTTAGAAATAATATTATTCTTTATATTTAGAAATAACTTGTTTTTATATGTTATAATATCTCTTTTTGTGATATTATTCTTTTATAATTATATAAAACAATTAAAGATAAAGAGCTCAAAGAGTGAACAATTAAACTTTACATATATAAAGAGACATAATTTAAGTTATATAATTACAATTATAATATCAATAATTACACTTGGATTATTTGTTCCAGTAGTATTTTCTATGAAACCAATAGTAATAGAATATAAAAGGCTTGGAAGAAGTAAAAATATAGAAGTAAGAAATGATGAATTATTAAGGATATTTTTAATTTCTACAATAATATTATGGATAATATATTCATCAATAAAGTATATATCATCTTATTCAACAGTATTGTATGGATTTGTTTATTATTTCTTTAATTTCTTATTTTTCTTTACATATTCATCAATAATACCAATAGGAATATTATTATCTCCATATTTATCAATTAGAAGGGGATATGTATATTCAAATAAATTTATTGGAGATATATTAATATTATCAAATATACCATTTTATGTTGCATCTATTATAACTATTGCTCTATTGCCAATATTTTCAATAATATTTAGCCCAATAGAAGTAATAATATTTTCTTTAGCTATATTTTCTATAATATGGATAAGAAAGCAATTTGACGTTCTAACAAAATGATATAAAAATTATTAAGGACCATATTCATTGATTAATAGTAAAAAATTGATAATGCTTAAAAGGTTAACTTTATAAACATAATATTTAAAAATTTATTATGGTCCAAAAGCTCATAAAAAATCCTGAATTGAAATGTCCAGTATGTGGAAGTACAGAATTTATATACAATGAAAAGACAGCGGAGCTAGTATGTGCAAAATGTGGTTATGTAATTGAGGAAGTTCCATATCTAGGAAAGGAATATAGGACAATAAATTCAGAAGATGCAGAAAAATTATCAAGAACTGGTAGTGCAATGAGGTATACAAATATACCAAGTATGATATCAACAGAAATTGGAAAGGCAGAATCAAAAGATGAAGATATAACATTATCAAGAAAATTAAAGAAATGGCAACAAAGATCTACAAGTTCTTATGAAAGAAATTTAAAATTAGCACAACAAGAATTAAGAAGAATTTCTTCATTCTTACAATTGCCAAAACAGGTAGAAGAAACAGCATTGAAATTATATTTAGATGCTGTTGAAAAGGGATTAATTAGGGGAAGATCTGTAGAAACTGTTATTGCTGCATGTACATATATAGCATGTAGGATACATGATGTTGCAAGAACAATAGATGAAATAGTTAAAGCATCAAATATACATAAAAAAGAATTGGGAAGAACATATAAACACTTATTACAGGCATTAAAGATAAAAATACAACCAATAGATGTTACAGAATATGTACATAGATTTTCATCATTATTAAATTTACCACCAGAAGTTATATCTACAGCAATAGAGATCGTTAATAAAGCAAAAGAATCTGATATAACTGCAGGTAGAGGTCCAGCAGGTGTTGCAGCTGCTGCAATATATTTAGCATGTGTAAAACATGGAATACAAAAGACACAAAAAGATATAGCAGAAGTTGCTGGAATAACTGAAGTTACAATAAGAAATAGATATAAGGAAATGTTAGAAAAATTAAATCTTAAAGATATTGAAGCAAAAATGAATAATGTTGAGGAATGGTAATATTACCAAAGGCGCTAAAAATTAAAAATAGATATATTTTAATAGATTTTTTTGATGAAGAAAAATTAAAAAATGATTTTATTAAATATTTTGGATATATAGATTATTATGATTTACATTTAAATAAAATAGAAATAAATAAGAGGATAATTTTGTCTATAAACAAAAAACATTTGTATAAAATAATCTTTTTATTATATTTACAAAATATAAAAAATTTTAAAATATTTAAAACATTAAAAGGTGCAAAATCTTTTTTAAATATATCTTAAACTTTATCTTTATGGAAACTGATATTGGACAATTTGGACCAATGGATAGAGGATGGGCAATATTCTCACCAGAAGGAAAATTAATATTAGTAGAATATGCAAAACAAGCTGCAAAAGCTGGATCAACTGCAATTGGAATATGTACAACAGATGGTATATTAATAATTGCAGATAAAAAAATTCCAAGCAAATTAATTATAACAGATTCTATTGAAAAGATTATGGAAATTGACGATCACATAATTGGAACATTCTCTGGATTTATACCGGATGGTAGAGTATTAATAGATTATGCAAGGGAAATTGCTCAACAACATAAATTACAATATGGAAAACAAATAGATATAGAATTATTAGTAAGAGAAATGAGTGATATAATGCAATCTTATACAAGATTTGGTGGAGTAAGACCTTTTGCTGTATCATTAATAATTGGTGGAATAGATAAAGATGGTGAACCAAAATTATTTTCATTAGATCCATCCGGAATATTCTATAGATATAAGGCTGTTGTAATTGGGGAAGGAGAAGATAAAATTACACCAATATTGGAAGAAAGATATAAAGAGATGGATTTAAATGAGGCAATTAAATTTGGAATAGATGTATTAAAAGAATATTTGGGAAATAATTTTGCATATGAGAGATTAATATTATCATATGTAAAGAAAGGTGAAAAAGTTAAAACAGTTGAAAATCATGAAGTAAGAGAATTATATGAAGGATAAAGATACAGAAATAAGTATAAAATATAAAAAGGAAGGTTATAATTTTGAAATAATTGTATATTTAAGAAAGGCTTTTGAATACAAAGAGGGGAAAATAAAAGATATAAGAGAAGTATTGGCTGTAGAAGAAATTTTTAAAGATTCTAAAAAGGGGGAAAGGGCATCAAGCGAATCTTTAAAGAGGGTTTTTGGAACTACAGATATTCTTGAAGTTGCTAAACAAATATTGGAAAATTCTGAGATTCCATTACCAACCGAATATAAGAGAGAATTAATTGAAGAAAAGAAAAAACAGATTATTGAATATATAAGAAGAATAGCATATGATAGTAAAAATAACATGCCATTAACATATGAAAGAGCAAAAGAATTATTTGAAATGGTAAAATATAATGTAGATATAAATAAACCAGTAGAAAAACAGGCTGAAGAAGTTTTAAAAGAAATAAGAAAGAAATATCCATTAAAGGTAGAATATAAAAATATAAAACTTATAGTATATCCAAATAAATTCAAGATAATTGGAATAATAAAAAATAAATATAAAATTATAAAAGAAAATTGGGGTGAAAATTATGAAGCAATATTAGAAATCCCAATCGGATTATTATCAGAATTTTATTCAGATATAGGAAAATTATGTGGAGAAGATTGTATAGTTGAAGAAATAAAAAAATAATTATTGGGATTTTCCTTTATCTCCGCCCTGTTTTTCAGGTCCTTTTCCGCTTTCAGAACTAACACCAGTACCTGAAAATATCAAAAATATACCTATTAAAACAAAAAATATCATTGCAAACAATATATAAGGATTAAAAGTTATCACATAAATCTGTGCCTGTGGAGATGTACCAAAAGTTATTGATAAAAAATAATCTTGATATGCATAATACATAGATAATAAAGCAAATAGAATAATAATTATTATTATTATCAATGGTATATATCTAGCACTACCTGGCCTTCCTTCACCTGAAAATATTCTTTTTTCTATTAATTCAGATATTTTACCATTTGTTAAGAAAGATGCTAAAAGTATGAAGAAAAAGAATACTAAAATCATTGATACTGTAAAAGCTATAAAATATTGTGTATATAATACAAAACCTGTAAATGTTGTTAACAATAATGATGCAGAAATGGATATAATAAATGCTAATGTGCTATTTATATCTTTTTTCCCTCCTTTTTCATCTTTTTTTCCAATACTATCCATTAAGAATTTTATTAGAAAATATAATATTCCAAAATAAAATAGAAAAACAAATATTAAATTTATCCCCAATACATTTACCAGGTTTATTATGAAATCCGCAAATGATGTCATATATCAAAATTATTTTTATTACTTTTAAATTATTACATAGACTCATAAATATTTATATATTCATTTATATTATTTTTCCAATCAAATTTCTTAGATATTTCATACATTTGCTTTTTTATTTCCATTTTATCATACAAATCCAAATTATAATATTGTAAAAATTTATTATATATAAATTCCTTATCTAAATTGTTTGGATCTACATTAATTATATATTCATGACTTATATTTTTATTTATTAAGTTTCTATAAAATCCAGTTTTGTTGGATAAAACAATTGGAACAAAATTATTCAATGCTTCTAATGGTGTATATCCATAAGGTTCATATCTTGATAAGAATATACCAAAATCAAATGCTGGTAATATATATTCAGGATCCAAACTAAATAATACATCATTTCCAAGATAAACTGGAACATATATTACTTTTACATAATTATTTTTATCATTATTTAAATTATTTTCTCTCAATTTTTCAATTATAATATTATTTTCTACATCATGAGTACATATTGGTGGATTTTTATTTTTTATTCTATCTAATTTATCCAATATATTTTTCCCATTATATAAAGATCTAATAATTAAATGGATATTTTCTCCTATATTTTCCTTCAATTTAATATATTCTTTATAAGATCTAATTATATCACTATTTTGTCCTTTAATATTGTAAGGAACAAAAATGAATGCAATAGTATTTAATTTATTCTCATCTAAATATTTTAATAGATCAATAAATAGATCTAAACCTTTATTATATGGTTCATATCTACCAATAGTATATATTAGCAAATATTTTTCTGGTAAATCATAATATGGATAAAAATACCAGGTTAAAAATTCATCTATCCATCTCCTTGAAATTTTATAATAATTAAATAATTCTTTTTCTTTTACATTTATATAATTATATGTTATATAATCTGGTTTTCTCTTATATATTTTATATGCCTCTTCTCCTAAATTATCTGACACTACTGTAAATATATCAGAATTCAATATTGCTTGTTTTTCCAACTGATATTTTGAATTTATTCCCAATCTATATGAATCTTTATCAGGATCTATTATATTTAATGCATTCTCCACATTTACATTTTTTTCGGATAATGTTCTTCCAATAACTGTTCCATGGATTGTTAATATTGTTTTATAATTTAGATTATTCTTCTTTATATATAATATTGTACCACCAGACAACCATTCATGTGCATGTAATATTTTTTTCTCATTAAAATATTTATCCAATTTTTCTAAAAATATACCAACAGCAACGGACCATAATAATGGTTCATCAAAAGTGAAGTCCGAATTTAGAGAATCTATTTTATACCATTCCCAATATTTATATTTCCATAGATTTCTTTCTTTATTAAAAAATTCATCAAATTCTATCAAAAATACATTTGGCTTTGATTCAATATTCCAATATCCATAATGTATCTTAATTCCATCCAATTGATAATTTATTTCTTTTATATAATCTGGGGGATCTAATTCAATAAATTCTGAGTTATTTTTGTATGGACCAATCAAAAAATATTTATCCTTATATTTTTCCTTTATATATTTTGCTTTAGTATATATTACAGTATATATTCCACCTACTTTATTGCATACCTCCCAGGCTTGTTCAAATAATATCATCTAAATATAATATCAAATATACTTCTCTTCCTTTTATTACCAGTTATACAATATGCCAGTTCATCTATATATTTCAATGCTTTTGATTTTTCATTATAAAATGCAATTGGTTGATATTGAAATTGATAATTAATAAAATCTTTAATTATTGGAATAATTGCATATACTTCTTTATTATATACATCCTCTATAAAATCTATTTCAATACTCTTATCATATTTATTTAATACTATTTTAACCTTATTTTTATCTAAAATATCATATAATTTTTTGTTTACATATAGAGAATAGAAATCTGGATTTATTACTAAAAAATTTATGTCCGATATTTTTTCAATACTCAATATATAATTTATATTTGGAAGTACATCAAAAATAATTACATCATAATACCTTTTCAAATAATTTAGATCATTAATACTAAAATCTAAATTATCTATAATTTTTAAATGGAAGTATGGTAATATCTTTATTCCTTGATATATTTTATTTCCAAATAATTTTTCATTATTTAGAAATATTAAATTTGAAGAATAAATCCCGTTTGTATCTATTATCAATACTTTATAATTATATTCCTTTTTTAAATATGCTGCAAGATTATTCGCCAACGTAGTTTTTCCAACTCCACCCTTTAATGATATAAAAGATACTATCATAATCCCAATAATTTTGAAAATTTTACTTCGGCTTCTTCTTTTGAAATTTTTTTCTTTACATATATTTCATGAGTTTTTAAGAAATTTCCTACAATCTTTATATATTCATCCTTATCTTTTGCTTCCTTTATTTTTTCATATAAACTTTCCTCCTTTAATGAACTTTTTATCCATTCTGGAAAATGATTTTTATGATAATTAAATTTTTCCTGATCTGCATTGTATAGCCAAATTAACAAATCTTGAAGACCATATAATTTTTGTCCATCAATAGTGATAAATGCTTGTTTTTCATCATCAACTTCAATCATATTAAATTTTATATTGTTATACCTTTAAAAAATATTTATGACAGGCATTGTATTTTACTTCCATGCACATCAACCAAGAAGGATAAGATATTATTCTTTTTTTGATATCGGATCAAAAAATTATTTCAACGATGATCTAAATAGAAGAATATTAGATAGGGTTGTATATAAATGTTATAAACCAGCATTAGAAATGATATATGATAATATTACAAAATATGATATAAAAGTATCATTTTCAATTTCTGGAACATTAATTGAGCAATTAGAATTATATCATCCAGAAATTTTGGAATTATGGAAAAAATTGGTAGATACTGGAAATGTAGAAATTGTATCTGAAACATATTATCATTCATTGGCATATTTAATTGATAAAGATGAATTTATTAACCAAATAAAATTGCATAAAAAGAAAATAAAAGAAATATTTAATTATAAATCTAAAAGCTTCAGAAACTTTGAACTTGTATTTAATAATGAAATTGGAGAAATTGTATATTCTTTAGGATATAAAGTTGCATTAACTGAGGGAACTGAAAAAATTTTAGGAAATAGGAGTCCAAATTATGTTTATAAATTAAAAATAAACAATTTAAGATTATTATTAAGAAATTATAGATTATCTGATGATATAGGATTTAGATTTACAAATAAGAATTGGTCTGAATATCCATTAACTGCGGATAAATATTATTTATGGTTAAAGAGTACTCCCGGGGATATAATAAATATATTTATGGACTTTGAAACAATAGGAGAACATATATGGAAAGAATCTGGAATATTTGAATTTTGGAATAAGTTATTTGAATATATTGGAAGAGAAAAATATTTTGAGACATATAATATAACTGAAGCTGCGGAAGAATTTAATTATAAAGATGAACTAAATATTCCAGAATTGATATCATGGGCTGATATTGAAAGGGATTTATCTGCATGGATTGGAGATAGTATACAAAGAGAAGCTTTAGATTATTTGAGAGAATTGTATAAAAAATATAAGAATGATGAAAAAACATTAAATATATTGAGATATCTATCAACTTCAGATAATTTCTATTATATGAGTTTAAAGTATAATAGTGATGGGGATGTACATAAATATTTTAGAGAGGAGGCTTTTGCAACCCCATATGATTCTTTTATATCATATATGAATATTCTAAAAGATTTGGAATTAAACCAGGCTATTGAAAATAGAAATTAATTTTTCTACAGAATTTTTCCAAGATAAATTTTTTATATCATCCAAACATAATTTTATCTCATATTCTCCCAATCTTGGATAAGATAATAATGCCAATATATAATCTGCCATCTTATTTACATCCCAAAAATCAACTGCCAATGCGTTTTTTAATACTTCATATACACCTGTTTGTTTTGATATTATAATAAAATCTTTATATTTTAAAGCTTCAAATGGTGTTAAACCAAAAGGTTCTGATACGGATGGTAAAACAAATATATCTGCTATTGAATATAAATATTCTGCCAAATCATCATCAATCCATCCAGTAAATATTACATTTTTTGATATATTTAAATCTGCAGCCATTTTTATTAATTGTTCCAACATTTCTCCAGTTCCAGCAAATATAAATAATACATCTTTCCTTTTTTCTAAAACTTTTTTAGCTGCTCTTAATAGATAATCTGGACCTTTATGCATTGTCATTCTCCCAAGATATAATACTATTTTATATTTCTCTTTTATTTTACTATTTATTTTTTCTCTTATATTAAAATCGTCATCTGGGGCATTATATATTACATCAATCTTCTTTTCATCACAATTATAATATTTTACCAATATATCCTTCTCCCTTTTACTTACTACTATAATCCTATCTGCATATTTACAAGCTTCCAACTCTATTCCATAATCATAATCATATAAATATTTTAATACATCCGGATTCCCTCCAACTCTATCATATACTAAAGAATGAAAATGAACAACCAGTGGTTTTTTGTATATTTTCTTTATTTCTATACCTGCTAAAGCAGTTAACCAATCATATGCATATATAACATCAAAATCCAATTTCATTTTCTTCAATATATCTAATATTCTATCTTTATATTCAATTACAGCTCTTTTATAGTCTATAATTTTTCTTTTGTATAATGTAAAAGATTCATATTTAAAATAATCTATATATGATTGATATACTTTCATATTTAATCCGAAGATTTTTGAATTCTTTAATTTATTATTCCAAAAAGATTTTACATCATCAGTCAAGTTTAAAATAAATAAATAGACATTGTTATTAAAATAATCAAGATATTTCAAATAATAATATGTTACTTTTTCTAATCCACCACCTTTTTGAGGAAACACTCCCCATGATAAAAACAGTATTTTCATAATTAAAAGATAAATAAAAATAATTATAAATCTTTTAACAAAAATATTTGTATGGAAAAGGAAATTGAATTGGAAAATTTTGATTATGCTATTATAAATAATAAAGGTTCCTTTTTGTTTTTACCTTTACTATATAACAGTAGATATTTCGGTTTATTACAATATTATAATAACAATTTTATCAAAATAATAGAAAAAATAGAAAATAGGGATATAAATTATAATGAAATTGAAAAGATAATATTAAAGGATTATAATGATTTAAAAATAATTTATAAAAATGGTTGGGAAGAGTATAAATTAATAGATAATAAATTAATATATAAAACAAATAAATACTCTACGTTGAATGTTTATTTTGATATAAGATATTTATATGATATAGATGAATGGGGAAGAATATATAATAATGAAAAAAATAAGGATTATGTAAAAATAAAATTTAATAAAGGTGATTTAAACTATGAAGTAATAATAAAGGGATTTGAAGTTTATCAAGAATTAAACAAATGGATAAAGGTAAATTATAATTATGATTTATATAGAAAATCTCCCCCATTTGAAAGATATATATATTTACCATTTTCTTTTTATGCAAAAGAATTGGAAATAATATATAAAAATGATAAGGAAAATTTAAATGGAAAGAATTTAATTGAAAATAGATTATTATCTTTTATTTATGATAATAATATCTCTGCAGGTTTTCCATGGTATTTTCAAGAATGGATTAGAGATATATTAATTTCATTAAAAGGATTATACTATATTAATAAAGATATTGTAAAGAATAAGTTAATTGAATATTCAAATTATTTTTTGCTAGATGGAAGATTAAAGAATATAAAAAATGAAAATGTTGGAAATTCTGATGGGATTGGATTATATATTTTTAGATTATTTCAATTTAAAGATTTATTTGAAAAAGAGATATTTGAAAAATTAATAAATAATATAATTGAAAAGCTAAAATTATTTGAAGAAAATTATTTAGATGAAAAATTATTTTTATTTAAAGCATATCCAAATGAAACATGGATGGATACATTAAATAGAATTTACCCAATAGAAATACAATTCTTAATGGCAAACGCATATGATAATTTATATAATTATACAAAGAAAGATGAATATAAAGAAAAATTGGAAAAAATAAGGGATTCTATTAGAAAGAATTATTTATCAGATTATTCATTATATGATGATATAAAAAATAAAAAGATAAGATGCAATGTATTTTTATCCTATTATTTTTATCCAAAGATTTTTTCAAATTATGAGTGGGAAAATATTTTTGATTATTCATTAACTCATTTATATCTAAAATGGGGAGGAATTAGTAGTTTATCTATATTTGATAAAGAATTTATTCCATATAGTAATGAGGATAATTATTTTAAAAATGAGGGAAAGTCAATGCATAATGGAGATTCATGGATTTTTATAAATAATATTGCTGCTATTGATTTATATAATTTAAATAAGGAAAAATATGGAAATATAATAAATAGTATTATAAAATCTAATGAAAGATTGATAAAAATGATAGGAACATTACCAGAAAGATCCAGTGCATATGAATTAAAACCAGCAGGGACTTTACATCAATTATGGTCAATATCAACTTATATAGAATTATTAAATAATATAAAATAAGATGTGGTGGAAAAAATATGGGTTCTCTAAGAATCCTTTAGATATAAGACCAAATGAGGATTTGGTAGGAGTAGATGATATAATAAAAAAGGTAAAGGATTCTATAATAAATGGTGAAATATTTTTATTATATGGTCCAATTGGTTCTGGGAAAACTTCTTTAGCATTTAAAATTAAAAAAGATCTATCAGATGATTATAATATAATATATATAAATGGGGAATATGAAAAGGATAAAGATATAGATGAAATAATTGGGAAAAATAAATATATTAAGTTTTTATTCTTTAAATTTGAAAATAAATTACCTATAGTATTAATATTAGATGAATTTTATAATTTTCCAGAAGATTTATCTAAAAAACTAAAATATTTATATGATAATAAGATTGTTCATTCAATAATGTTAATTCAACCATCCCCACAAATAATGAATGCTTCTTTATCTTTCTTAAATAGATTATATAGAAAAATTGAAATGAAATTTCCCCCAGAAGATGAGATATTAAAATTAATAAATAAAAAATTAAGGGGAAGGATAAATATAGATGAAAAAATATTGAGAAATTTAATAAGAAAGAATAATAATAATGTTAGGCAGATATTTATTGAATTAAATAATTTATTAGAGGAGGGGATAAATAATATAAATAAAGAATTAGAAGAAATAAAGAATCTGGGGAATAATATAAGATTGTCAAATACACAAAAAAGAATTCTAGAGATATTATATAAAAATAAAATGTCTTCAAGAGAAATATCAAGAATATTAAATCTTCCAAGGAATACTGTATCAAAATATTTGAATAAAATGCATAAACAAGGTATATTAATAAGAGAAGTAAATAACAATGAATATATTTATAGTATAAATCCACAATATATAAATATTATATCAAAGAAGATTGGAAAATAGCCACCGTAGCTCAGCGGTAGAGCGCTACCCTGGTAAGGTAGAGGTCCCGGGTTCAAATCCCGGCGGTGGCACCAGTTCTTCATTTAATTTTTTCAAAAGATATACTTAAAATTTAATAAATTATAATTATTTAATGCGGGATGAAATTATTAACAATAGTTATTTAAACCATAAAGACAATACTTTATCTACTATTATTATTAATATTGCTAATTTAAGTAGTTTACAAATAATTGCAGAAAACTTTAAGATATTAATAATCAAAATATTATTAAATATTAAAAAAATAATTAGATCATTACTGATTGTTTATACACGACATAGGCATCATAGAAAAGGTAATAGATTTCGGAGGCATAAGCACCGGTATAATAATTATAAATATAATAATGTAGGTGGGAGCAAACCTGGGAGGGGTAGACTTATTAAAATTATTGCTCGTGTCATAATAATTTTATTAATAATACTTATAGTCATTTATAATCCATCATATATAAAACAAATACTAAAAATCTTACAAACAAGCATTAGCAATATTTCAACAACCATACAATCAACAATCATATACACACAACCTACAATAAATTCAACATGGGTTTTTCAATTCTTTAGCATTGTAAATCAATATAGACAGTCAACTGGTGCTCCACCACTACAATATTGTCCTTGGCTAGACAACTTTGCTCATATTAGGTTTGAAACAATGATTCAAAATCCAGAGATAAGTCATTATGGTTTTGATCAGGATTATAACGAATTCTTTAGTCAATATCAAGATTTCTTATCAGTTAGTGAAGAAGTATTATATCCGGATGGCTATACTCCAAAAGATTATGTACAAATCCTTCAATCAGAGGCTCCGATCCATTGGGAAGGTTTAATAGATGCTACTTACACATATTATGGATATTATATTGGCTACGGACCAACTTATGCAATTATTGGTTCTTGTCCAGTAACTGAAATTGTAGGATCAATAGATGTTCCGCAATACTTTCAATCTCATGGATGCTCAGTAGAACTTGAAAATGATACTTGGTTAGTTATAGAGCTAAGCAATTGGTGCAGCGAGTCATCAATAAATCAATTACCATAATTAACCGATACATCTATTATTATCTATAAGTTTCTTATTTTTGAACAATAACCACTGAAGCAATAATTTTTATTTTTCATAAATTCCAAACATCATGGGTGACATAAATTTATATTTTAAAAACAATAAAATATTAAAATGATAATAAACTTTGGCATACAAGAATATTTGTTTCTTTTTATAATATCGGAAATAATAGTTGGATTAGTATTGCCATTTATTATAATAAAGGAAGAAAAAGAAAAGATAATAGAATTAAAATTATATTCTTTAGTAGCTTTTATATTGTATGTGCTTGTTGGAATGACATTTATAGTAATATTAGCATCAATAGATTATTATTATAATTTCTCGCTATTTAATTATAATCTAGGTTATTATATTGGATTTGCATTATTTATAATAGGATTAGTATTACAAGGTGTTGCTGAAGCAACCCTTGGAAAATATTATTTACCATCTATTGGAACTGTTGAAGGCCAAAAGATAGTTAAAGATGGTATATACAAATATATAAGACATCCAGGATATCTAGGAGAAATAATAATATTTTTTGGACTTGGATTTGTAACATATAGTTTATTAGGAATATTGGGCGCTTTTATTGTATCATTAATGGTATATGTTGGGGAAGTAATTCCAGAAGAAAAATATATGTTAGAAAAGTTTGGAAAGGAATATGAAGAATATATGAAAGAAACTTTTAGATTTATTCCATATATATTTTAATTTTTCTATATATTTTATCTGGGACCGTAGTCCAGCCTGGAAGGATGTCGGTTTGGGGTACCGGTGGTCCCGGGTTCAAGTCCCGGCGGTCCCATTAGTATAAAATAAATATTACTACTCCAATTATTCCTCCGACTATTAATCCAATATTTAAATAATTGTATTGAACTGTTTCATTGAATTGTATAACAATATTTAAAGGTTGATTTACAATATAATTGTATCCATTCTCATAATAAATTGTGTTATAAAAGAATCCTGGATAAATATATTCTGAGGGTAAAATATTTATTATAGTTCCATTATTTAAAAAGATAGAAGCATTTCCATAATTATTTATAGAATTATTTATAGAAATATTTACTAAAAATGGTGTATTAATATTTACTAAATATTGATATATACAATATTTAGATAGATCTATACTTATTGGAGAAGTTATATTTATTGTTATATTATTTTGATTGCAATATAATCTTTCCTGATTATTTATATAATTAATTGGATTTATTAATATAGTTATATTATTATTTGCATTTATATAAAAACTATTATTTCCAGAATATGTATTATTATTTACTGTATAGTTAAATGGAGAGGATATATTTAATTGATATTGTAAATAGCAATAATTTGATAGATCAATACTTTCTGATGTATTTATATCTAATGTTATATTATTTGGACAATAATATTGATAATTTCCAAAATTATATGTTTGATTTAAGTAAATATTCAATAAATTATTTGCATAAAGGTAATATGTATTATTATTATTATAGTATGTTTCGTTTAGATAATTTCCATAAATTGTAAAATTTATTCCAATATTGTTATTTATAATAACTGAATAATATTGGGTATAATTTGCAGAAATATTATAATTATTATTTATTATTAAACTTATATTTAAATACTTTTGGGAATAATTGATATTATAATTTTCCCCATTTATTGTTAAATTATTTAATAAATATAATGTATTGTTTTGATAAACATATATTGGAATATTTATATTAAAAATTGTTCCAAATGGATATTGATAATTTATATATGAATTATTGTAAGAATAATAAACTGATATATTATAATTTAAAGTATTTGTACTTCCCAAATATTCTGGATAAAAAGTACCTGTAGATAAACTTACAAATCCTTGAGATATTATATTTTCGTTAATATTTGAAGAATATTCTGCTGTATCAATACCAAAATTAAATATTGAAGGATCTGGGGTAAGATATTGATTATTGTATAAATAATATAAACCCAAATAACCACCAATATTATTTATATCTATACAAGTTCCATATCCTGGTCCACCAATAACCAATTCTAAATCTTCTATATTATTAGAACTTGTAAAAGATGGAGAAATAATTATAATACCATTTGATGGAATTAATAATGTAACATTATCATACCAATATATATTTTGTCCATCAAAACTATATCCAAATTGTATTTCTGGATAAGAATTGTTTTGAGTAACATTAATTATTAAATATACATTTAATGGATATTGTAGAACAAAGTTATTTGTTTCATATGCATAAAAAGAGTTGAGACCATAATTATTTACTATTCCATTACCGCTAATTAAATTACCTGAAATATAAGAATTTGATAAAATAAGTATATTGGATGAATAAGAATTTTCTGAAGTAAAATTCCATATATTATCAGCAAATTCATAATATCCACCAGTATTATTTATTAACAAAACATTTTGTAGCCAATAATATTGACCATTACTTAATTCTAGGACTGCATTTAATTGTATAGAACCAGAATCTTCACCTAAAAAATTATCAGAACATGAAGGATCAACATATGAACTGAAATTATTTAAATAAACATCTCCAATAACTTCATCTGTTGTAATATTATATCCATAAATATTTCCATTATTAATATATATGCCATAATCAGAAATTCCTATTGGAGAATAAATATTATTTTCAGACTGGTTTGTTAAACTATATATAAAATAATAATATGCATTTTGTGTATTGTTATTAGAAATTACTATATAATAATTTCCTGAAGGTAAATATATGCTTTGGTTTATATAATTTGTATAGTTCTGATAGATTGATGTAAAATTTCCACCATTCTGAAAACTTTGATAATCTTGTTGGTCCATTATATAAAAATTTAGAGGAATTGATGAATTGAAATATATGTTCAAATATTGATTTGATGAATTTATTGGGTAATAAAAATAATATCCTGGATATAAAATATAAAAATCACCATAAGATCCCTGCCCTAGATTATATATATTTAATTGATTTATATTTATTGAATTTATTGGAATATTAAACAATGTTGATGAATAATTTTGCGAGTATATATTAAAAAAATTAAATATTAGAATTAATAATGCAAATAGTTTTAATTTATTCATAAGGGTTTATTATTTTTCATTTTTTATAAGATTTTATTTGAATATTTGATTATGAGGATATTTATTTTTTATTCAAATACCATAAGAACTGATGGAAATTTTAAAAACATATATTATTCAGGAAGATTGGATATAGCAATTAACTCAATTATACATGCTTTTTTTGTATCGAATGGATTGAGAAAAAATATTAGATTTGATTTATATTTAAATGGAAAACCTGTTCCTCCAAGATTGATAAGGATAGAATCTGATATAAATACCCCATGGTCAAAAAAAGATATATCTACATTATTATCAATATCATTGAAAAAATATAATAAAAAGAATATTAAAAACCCATTCCCAGGTATATATGTTGATAAAATTGATTTTTTCGATTTATTAAGAGAATATAAAAATAATGGAAAAAACATATATTTATTGGATAAAGATGGAGAATTTATTGAAAATATAAAAATTGAAAATCCAGTATTTATTATTGGAGATTTTTTAGGAATACCAAAAGATGTAAAGAAAAAAATAGAAGATGATGTAATAAAGATTTCTTTGGGAGATATTAATTATTTTTCATCACAGGTTATTGTAATATTAAATTATTATTTAGATAAAATGAATTTTGAAAAGGATATATATGATACTTCATATAAATTTATTTATAGAGAATGATACTTGGCTTAGATCTATCTGCAAAGGAAAATAATAGAACTGGATATTTTTACTTTAATAAAAAACCAATATTTGGGATATTATATAAAAATGAGGAAATATTAAATTTAATAGAAAAAGAAAAGTTTAAATATATATTTATTGATGCTCCTTTAAGTTATGAATATCCATATAGGATAGAAGAAAGATTATTATATAAATATGGATTCAAGCCATTACCATTATCTTTAAAATCAATGAAATTATTATATGAAAGGGCTAACTTATTAAAAAATAAAATAATAGAGATTAATAACTATATAGAAGTATATGAAACATTTCCAAGAGCGGTGGAAAAAATATTAAAATTAAAGTATCAATATTTTTCAAAAGTATTTAAATATAAAGATATTTATGACGCATATTTATCATATTTAGCAGGCTTATTTTTTAAATTGAATAGATATGAGAAATTTGGAAATTTAATATTACCAAAGATATAATATATATAGGACCCGTAGTTCAGCATGGATAGAATTCTCGGTTGCGGTCCGAGAGGTCCGGGGTTCGAATCCCCGCGGGTCCATATATATAAATATATGATGTTACTAAAAAATAGTAATAAAAACTTTTTCATAATATTATGATAAATGCCCACATATATGCAATTTAAAGCAAGAGTATATGATATACTAGAGATGAAAGTTCATATAATATACATATGTAGAATACAGCAGAAGATTTGAATTCTATACTTTTCAAACAGAAAAAGAAATTCCAAAAATAATATTAAGAGAATATAGAAAGACAAAAGTATTTATAATACCAACCCCACCAAAGAGAATGAATAACCAACCCATTCGTTTTGATGATAACTTTGCCTTGGCTATAGGATATTCAAAAGAGAACCACCTTATGTACCTTTAGATAAATTAATTATTGCATCAGACATAACAATTTATGGAGAAAATGGTAAACCACAAGAGATGTATGTTGAGAGTGTTTGTGGATTGAATACTTTAAATAATAATAATTTAAAGTTAAGATCTTATACTATAAATTTAAGGGGAGCTAATAATTTGGAGGATCTACTCAGGTTTATTAGATACAATTCTAGAAATAATCAGAGTAATAGAAAAGGAGAAATGGAAAAAATTGGCTGGTATATTATTATTGGTAAAGACCAGAATATTTCATGTGAACAATCTAATATAGCTCCAGAGATATTAAGATACTTGAAATATATAAGTAAAAATATAATTTCAATGCGGCGGAGGGGATTTGAACCCCTGACGGATCTTATCCAATCGGACCTAAACCGACCCCCTTTGACCTCTCGGGCACCGCCGCTTATAAAAATTAATTTAATTTCTTTATATAAAATTTATCAACTTTCTTTTCTCCTTCTTTTAAATTAATTATTCCATCCTTACACTTTAAATTTATATCATTTATTAAATCTTTATACTTTAAAACATATTTTATTATATCAGAAATATATAAATTAGTTTCTAAATATAAATTTCCATCCTTTATATTGTTTTTAATATATTCTTCTAATATTATACTTAATTTTTTATTACATTCATCTCTTTCTTTATTTATTTTCTCAATATAATTGTTTAAATTATTTATATCAACATTATATTTATTTTTTATATCTAAAATTTTTTCCTCATAATCTTCAAACTCTTCTATAACCCTATCACCAGCAACAAATCTAAACCTTATCAATCCATCTGCAATTTTTTCTACACTTTTTATTTTTACCAATCCAATTTCTAATGTATTATCTAAATGCGTTCCAGAACATGCTTCAACATCTGTATTTTCTATTTCAACAATTCTTAATTTTGTTTCTGGTATAAATCCTCCCTGATATATTATAAACCCATACTTTTCTTCAGCCTCATTCCTTAATAAATAAAATTTATTTATTTTTCTTCCTTCCAATATTATTTTATTTAATTCTTTTTCAATTAACTTTATTTCATTATATGAAGGTAATTTATAATGTGTAGCATCCAATTTTCCTTCATATTCATTTTTTTCAGCACCAGCCTGCCATATATGATTTCCATATATTTTTCTTAATACAGATGTTAATAAATGAGTTGCAGTATGATGTCTTGATATTCTATATCTTCTATCTTTATCAATAATTTGTAAAATATTTGAATTTTTATCCCAATTAATTTTTCTATCTACTTTATGTAATATTATTTTTTCATATTCAATTACATCAATAACTTTTGCATAATAATTTTCAAATCCTTCAATTTTTTTACCATTTAAATAATCCTTTAATATTTCTTTTACATAATATGGAAAATCATAATTATTTAAAATTTCTCTTGAATAATCTTTTATTTCATCTAAATTAAATATATATCCAGTATCATTTATCTGACCACCTTTTGTTGGATAAAATACAGTTCTATCAAATATTAAGTATTCATTTTCTATTCCAATTAATTTTCCAATATCATAATATTTTTTCCATGATTCATAAAATGATCTATATGTTTCTGGATAATTTAATTTTAAATTTAATTTTTCTTCTTTTTTTATTTTTTTAGATTTTTCTTTATGTTCCTCAATTAATTTATTTAATTCTTCTTTTTTTATTTTTATATTTGGATTTATATCTTCTATAATTTCTAAAGAAATTCCATATGATGTATATAATTCAAATATTTTCTTTGTATCAATATTTTTTAAATTATTTAAAATTTTTTGAGCATTTTTCTTTACTTCTAAATATTTTTCATATTCATATTTTAATATATCAACAATTTCATCTATATTTTCCCTTAATTTTTCTTCATACCAATCCTCAGAAATTTTTATCAATAATTTTCTTATAAAATCTTCTATATCATTTATTTCAAAATATTTATCAATAAAATAAAACATCCTTCTTGCAATCAATCTTAAATTATAATTTCCACCTATATTTGAAGGTAATGCCCCATCAGATATTGCAATATATAATGATCTAATATGATCTGAAATTGAATATATTGCCCTCATTATTTCAATATTATTCTTTGGATCTATTCCTTTTTCCTTTAAAAATTCCTCAAAAGATTTTATATCATTATTTTCAAAATCAAATAATGAAGAATACATTGAAATCTTTGATAATAAATCTATATCAATTTCATATTTTATATTATCTAATAAAAATTTTATTGTATTTGGAAATACAATATCATATGATGTACTTGTACCATTTGTAATCCATGCAACTCTTTCCTGCCCCATTCCCATATCCAGAACTTTCAATTTATCCAATTCTATCCATTCATTGTTAATAATTTTATATTGCATATATACCTGATTTGCAACCTCTAAACCTCTTATAAAGAATTCAATTGATGTACCACCATTTCCCCCACCTTCCCATTTATCTTCATGAAATATAAATTCATTCATTGGAAAATTGTTATCTTCAAACCAATAGTATAGATCTAAGAAATATTGATTTATATCATATTCTTCTGGTTTTACAAATGCATGTTGTCCAATCATTACAAAACCCGTATAATGTCTTCCAGTCAATCCAACATTTCTTACATCATTAAACCTTAAACAAAATTGCGGAACAGTTAATTTTTTTGAAGGTGGTTCTGTATATCCTTCTACAACCCATGGTTGGAAATCTGCAATTGATGCAATTACAAAATCTATATCATCCCTCCATCTTGCTACGACAGGATATCTATTTATTATTGCATATCCTCTTTTATTTAAATATTTTGAAAAGCTTTCCCATACTTCTCTATATTTTAATTTTTTTCCAACGGGATTGTTTATAAAACCATAATTTTCATGATCCCCACATATTTCCCTATTTTTATCAAAAGTCCAAAAATATCTACCACAAATTTTACATTTTTTTCTAAATAAACCCAAACTTTCTAAAGATCTTTTTGGATATAATTTTTCATAATCAGATTGCACCCTTTTTCTTTAATAATTCATATTTTTGCATCACTAATATTTCATCCATTGAAAGTTCGGAACCATTCATAATTTTTTGTTGTATCTTTGAATATTCTTCAATTATCTTATTCTTTTCTTCTTCAGATATTTCAACTGCTTGTTTTTGTAATCTCTGACTTATATATCTTTGTAAATCTTCGTATAATTTATCTTCAAGTTCTCTTATTCTATCTTTTATTTGTTTTATTTGTTCCTTAAGTTTATTATATTCATCCATTATTTGTGTTAATCTTTCTTTTATCTGTTTTATTTGTTCTTTTACAACCTTCCTTTCATCAATATTTTTTCTAATATTTTGACCTATTATTGATAATTTAGATCTATAAGCATTATATTCTTCCCTTAATTTATCAATTTCTTGTAAAACAGAAGATATTTCTTCATATTTACCCAAAAGTTTTCTTAAATATTTTATCCTATTCCAAATTTTCTTTTCTTGAGAATATGATAAAACTTCTGTCTGTAAAACATATTCCAATGTTTCCAATTCTTTTTTATATTTATTTATATCTTTCGCAATATCTTTATTCTTAAATATATCTTTTCTTGCTTGCTTTATTTCATCCAGCTTTTTCTTTAATTCTTCTAATTTCTCCAAAGTTTTTTGTCTCTCATTCATTAAGTTATCCAATATTTTACTATACTCCTCTTTCTTACTCCTCAATTCCTTTAATTTTTCCAACAATTCTTTTCTTTCTTTATATAAAACCCTCTTTCTAGAGTATAAATTTTCCTTTTCCTCTCCTAGCTTAATCAATTCTTTTTTTGTTAAGATAATGCCTCTATAAATCTTATCTGAATCTGTCACCTTAAAATTAAATTGTATATAAAAATTTATAAATTTTAGAAACCAAATAATGATGATAAACCTTCTAATGCTTGCTCTTCCTTCTTTTCTTCTACCTTCTTTTCTTGCTTTTCTTCCTTCTTTTGCTCTACTTGCTGTGGAGTAACTTGTGCTGGAGCAATAGATAATGATTCCTCCTTTATTTTATCCAAATCAACCCCCTGTAAACTTGCTAATACAGCATTTACCATTGCATCGTTTGGTTCTATCCCTACTGATGTCAATACCTTTTTTATATTATCTGCATTTATTTCCTTTTTAGCTTCATGTAGTAACCATACTGCATATATATATTCAAGACCCATTTATTATTGTTAAAAAAAATATATTTAAAAATGATAGCCCTCCCTATTTTATATCTTCAAATCTTTGAATTAATTTATCTAATATAGGTTTTACTGTGGTTGTTAGTAAATCTTCATAAGATACCCTATGTGGCTCAAATGGACCATGTCTTCTAATATAATCTGCAATCTCCAATGCTTTATTTCTTGTATAATCAAATGCTGGATCATCAAACATATCTTCTGGTCCATATAATTTATCTTTCTTTACTTGGAATCCCAATGCAATTACCCTTGGAGGTCCATCAAACCTTGTAGCTCTTGCATTCTTTAAACTTACAGGTAATAAAGGACCCCAATATGACCCCCTCATCCATCCATTTACCATATATGGAAATGAAAAAGCTTCCAATATTTCTCCTACTGCAGGAAATCCTTTTTGTGCTCTTACAATCATTACTGGATCGTCCTTTCCAGCATATCTACCAGCCTCTTCATATAATCTTTCTGTAGAAGAGACTGCAACAGGTTCATCTTTTGGATATTTATCAGATCTTGGATATACTCTTTTTATAGCAAACCTTTCAGATGTTCCAATTAATAATAATAAATCATAAATTTCTTCTGGAGAATTTAAATATATTTTTTTATGATTATATAAATCCCATACTTCAAATCTAAATCCCGGTCTCATGTCTGGATCAATTACTAAACCAGGTGTATTAAATGGGTTTGCAAACATTTGAAATAAAGGATAATTAAATGCTCCAGATTCTGTTTTGTCTGCAGCAAATACAATTATTGATTCTGAAGATCTTAATGTAAATTCCATTTCTGCAACTCCAGGCCCCATTCCAATTAATGAACCAGTAAATTCATTTTTTAATAAATCCCCACCAGCTCCATATAAATTCATTTCTTTTGCAATTTCAGAATTTTTCTTAAATATTTCAAATGCAATTTGATGTATTTCTCTATTATTTTCCCCTTTATTATGTAATAATATTAAATTTAGATCATCCCCAACATGTGATACAAAATAATCAAATATTTTTTCTCCTTTATATTTATCTAATATATCAGAAGCTGTTTCTTCAAATATTTCTGGAATATTTGAATTTCCAACTAAACTTCCTATATCGGCTTTTAAAACACTTATTGTTATTTTTTCTGATGATGTCATATAATAATTTTTAATTTCATTTTTTATAGTATTATTATACCACCTGAAGGTATAAAAATTTCAATGGTTAAATACCTTTCCTAAAAATATTTAATAATGGCAAAGAGTTCACCACCTTACATAAAATATATGATACATGCGTCAGTATATATTGATGGAGTAGTTGAGAAACCAGATGTAATAGGAGCAATATTTGGGCAAACAGAAGGTTTGTTAGGATCAGAAATGGATCTAAGAGAATTACAAAGATCTGGAAAAGTTGGAAGAATAGATGTAGATCTTAAGGTAGAAAATGATAAAACAATTGGGGAAATTAGGATACCAACAAGTTTGAATAGATTTGAAACTGCATTAATAGCTGCAACATTAGAAACTGTAACTAGGATTGGACCAACACATGCAACAATAAAGGTACAAAAAATAGAAGATATAAGAAAAACAAAGGTACAACAAATATTAGAGAGAGCTAGAGAATTATTGGCAAAATTGATAAATGAGGAATTACCAGATCCAAAAGAATTACTATTATATTTAGAATATTCACATAATATGAAATCATTAATTGAATATGGGCCAGAAAAATTGCCTGCAGGACCAGATATAGATAAATCTGAAGAAATAATATTAGTAGAGGGGAGGGCAGATGTTCTAAATTTATTAAGATATGGAATTACAAATGTAATAGCATTAAATGGATTAAATGTACCAAAAACAATAGTTGATTTATCAAAGAAAAAAATTGTAATAACATTCTTTGATGGTGATAGGGGTGGAGATTTATTAGTAAAAGAATGTATGCTAAGTGGTGTTGATATTGATTTTGTAGCAAAACCAGAACCTGGAAGGGAAGTTGAAGAATTATCTGGAAAAGAAATATTAAAAGCATTAAAGAATAAAATATCATTTGATCAGATTAGAGCATATTATGAAAAATTAGAAGGAAATGTTGAAGATATAAAAAATATTAGAAGCGAAAAGAAAATAAAGGATCCAATATTACAGAAATTAAAATCATATATGAATGATATATTTAAAACAGATCAAGCTTTATTATTAGATGATAACTTTAATATATTAAATAAAGTACCTGTAGAAAAATTGGGAGAAATAATATTGAAACATAATAATTTGGCATATTTAGTAATGGATGGTATATTAACAAGAGAATTATTGGAATTAATAGAAAAAAATACAAACATAAAATATGTTGTATGTATAGATAGTATACAAAAAAGTAGTAATAAGGTAAAGATATATACAATAAGCGATCTTGATAAAGTCTAACTTTTTTCTACTTGATAATTTATTATTCCATTAACAGAATTATTTCCTACAGATGAATAATATAATGTTATATATAAAGTTCCGCCAAGTTTTTCCCATTGGATAATTGTCAATCTTGTTTGATCATCCAATTCAAAATTATACTGTAATGTAATATATTTTTCTGGTTGTATTATATATATATTCTGTAAAAAGTTTCCGGAGGTCATTATTGATGATGTTTGATATGAATTTTTTAATGCTAAATATGAGAAATATATTTCTACAGAATAGTTATTTGGATTATTTACATTAAAGGAAAAATAATTTCCATTTATGCTAAAATTTGATATATATAAATCATATATATTTTCAGGATTTACCATTTTATTTCCACCAAAATATGTTGAATATGAATAATATATTAGGTAAATTGCTGGTATAGAAAATGTTAGAAATAACATATTTAATATTATCTTTTCTCTATCCATAATATATGGATGAATTTAATAAATTAAAAATATATCATATGAAAAAACTTGAGGAAGCTAAGGAAAAATATTTAGCAGATCAACCCATATATTATGTTTTAGACCTTATTAATTCATTAGATTTCTTTTTTACAACATCTTCATGTGCTGGTAGGATAACTTTATTAAAAATACCAAAAAGTGGGAAAAAATTTGAGGCAGAATTTTTATTTAAATCTCATTATTATGTAAATTTTTATTATATATGGAATAAATTATTGGAAGTATATAAAAATTATGACGAGAAAATATACTTTAAACAAGAACCATTTATTTTGCATGTATCTTCAAAAAATATAGAAAGGGCATATGAACTATTGAATATTGCAAGAAAATCTGGATTTAAGCATTCAGGAATATTTTTAATAAATGATAAAAGGGTAATGGTTGAAATTGTTGGAAATGAAAAAATTGAAACAATTGTATCAAAAAATAGAAAATTATTGATAAATAAAGAATATTTTTATAATTTAGTAAATGAAGCAAATGAGAAGTTGAAAAATGTAAGAAAAAGGATAAATATATTTTATAAAAATCTTTTATCCTATTATATAACAATATGAATTATCGCAATAATTATTCATTGTTTCATTATTTATTTCTACAAATTCATATAAATAATAATTATATGTAAATTGATTATTTATATTTGATTCTACAATATAACATTTAGCATTAAAATAATAATTTCCATTATCAATATAACATCCAGATTCAATTGTACATGAATTTGATAAATAACTTTCCAATGAATTTTGTGAGAATAAGCAATCAGAATAATTTTTATATGGTCCAAACTTTATTGTTTCTTCATTTATAGAACAACTTACATTATTATAATTTATTTGAATATCTAAAGGTATTAAAGCTGGATAATATCCACCAGTATAATATGCATAATTTTCTAAAATATTTTCTACAAAATTTCTATCAACTTTTATATTTTTTTCAAAATTAATACTTACATTAGTTATATTATACCAATATCCGTTGAATATATTATCTTTATTCAATATTTGATAATTGAAAAGGGATAAAACAGCATTTACATTATTATATAAACATGAATACATATATTCTGGATATTTATCATTTATTATACATTGATTATTTTCAATCTGCCCAATTGATTCACATGGTATTACAATTGTTACATTTGTAATATTTTGATATTCTACTGGTAAAAGTTGGGATGTATATAGATCTAGAACATAATAATATGTATTATTAAATGAGAAATTTAAATATAAATTATCTCCAACTGTTTCTTCAGAATATGCATTTTGATATAAATATATATAACTTGATTGATTTGTTAAGTTGTAATATATAAATTGAAATGTTTGATTATATAAATAATCAATTAATTCATTATAATATAATAAATATGGATATATTGAATAATCTATTTGATTATTTAATTGGGGAAAGGATAAACTTCTCTCATATTTATTTAATACAAGGAAAGAATATTGGGGGTTTGATAATATAAAACTATATTTAGAACTGTCATAATAAAAATCCTGATATGAAAAATTTGCATATTTAAAATTTAAATTTGTATTGAAATATCCAACTTCTTCTTTTAAATCTTGACTTACAATATTTCCAATATTGCCAAAAATATTTTTAATATTTTGATAATTATCTAAACTATTTAAAGGAATTATTGGAACACATAATGAATAAACTATATTATAATTATTTCCATTATTTTCTACATTTTCTAAATTAAATAAAAAAGGTATTTCGCATTGAGAATAATAATTTGGAATGCTATTTCCAAATACATAATTTATATTATATGTAGATCCTGAAAAAATGTTTATTAAAAGATTATTTAATAAATTATATCTAATATCAAATGGTATATAAACAAACAATATATATAAAAATCCTTGATATGCAATATAATCTTCGCTTAAATATTTTAAAGATTCTGTTGCAAGCTGAAGTTGAGAATTTAAATAGAATATACCAAAGAGAGTTAAAATTATTACTCCTAAGAATAATGCCATTGGTGCTAAAGATGTTTTCATATAAATTCAATAAATTTTAAAATTATTAACTTTAAGATGAGCTGGGTACACTATAATTTACATAAAAGTTATATAATACTGTTGGTGGACAAACATAGAATGTATAAGATTTACCATTTAAATAAACATTATAATTTATATATTCTTTATTTGGACATACCCCAATTATTGTATTATTATTAAAATAGAATGATAAAATTGTAGCAGAATTATTTAAGTAATATAATTCTTCATTTGCCAATTCATTTGTTATATAATTATCCAATGCCTTATTATTATTAAATCCAGCATATATATCTATTGCAGGCACTGTTACATTATTGAAATAAATTAAAGAATCTAAAAAACCATTTGCAGATTTATATTCAATACCAACAGCATTTAAACTTGCAATATTATTTAGTGTTGGGTTTCCGAATGAAAATATATTAAATATAAATATAAAAAGTAGAGATATAACAATTAATATTGCAATAATAAATGATAAAAAGAAGCCAATTTGTATTCTCATTGTACTTTAGTAACCTTACATGAAGATATATTTATTTGGCCTCCAGCAATTATATTACATGTCTCATTGTATATTCCATTCATATATAAATATCCTACCCCATATAAAGATATTATTATTGGATCTCCACTATCATATTCTGGTAAAGTAATATAATATGATACTATTGGTTGAATATATACTTCATTATAATATAAAGTTCCTCCATATCCGGCAGAATTATATATTTCAGTATTGTTTATAATTTCATAGTTTTGGTACATATATAGAGTCTCATTATATATATATGAACTATAATTATAGAAATAATTGATTAAAAATTGGTTTAAAGATGGTAAATCATCATATGTATAATTTACATTATAAATATTATATGCAACATAATACGGATTTACGCTTACATTATATTCAAAACTAAAGTTATATGGGTCATATGAATATGAATAATTTATATTGTTAATATTATAGAAAAAGAAATATATATAATCATCATAAGAGAAATTTATATATGTATATGTAAATTTGTTTGATTGATTTGATTGATTAATAAAATAATAAAATGTTCCTGATATGTTCATGAAACATTGTTGATATGTATCATTATATTCATTAATAATATTTTGATTTGGAGCATAAAATAATAATAATGGATTTCCTGTATTTTCATATAAACAATAATTTAATCTATCAATTAATAAACTATTTGTAAATTGCTGATATGTATATTCTGAATAAGATTCAATATTAAATAATGCATATAATATTGCTATAACAAAAAAAGCAAATATTATAACAACTGCAGCAGCAATATATTCAATTATATCTTTTAAAGATAAAGATCTCATGATTTAGAAGATAATACTGATACATTTAAATATGGGCCTCCAGATTCTACACCCACTTTCGATAAAATAATAAACTCTGGAAATACTTGCTGACCTTTATCATTTATATTTCCCAATTCTAGTTTGAATATGTTATCCTGTGTATTATCTTGTGGATAATAAATATATGTAAAGCTTGTATTACATAAATAATAATCATTACATCCATTATAAAATGTAAAATTTGGATTATAATATATTGATAATGTTAAATATGGTTGATATACTGTATATTTTGCACTTGGAAGTATTGAAT
>WYEB01000133.1_pt1 | contig 30143 bp, 28 predicted proteins | sample 6343061 | NCBI WGS metagenome assembly WYEB01 (sample SAMN13812332, study PRJNA600296) | hot springs metagenome | biome: ENVO:00000051; feature: ENVO:00002007; isolation source: sediment sample from Evening Primrose shelf | place: USA: Yellowstone National Park, Evening Primrose Hot Spring ... | reverse complement strand
CATACCATGCGCCAGGCGTCTGACAAGGTTCTCGGGGTATTTAGGGAGGCGGCGGTAAGGTATGCGAAGCTTACGGGCCGCGACTACTCGGGGATGTATGAGTGTTACAGGTGTGAGGACGCAGATACAATAATCGTTGGCATGGGGTCCATTATGGGCGAGGCTTACAGGGCTGTTGACAATTTACGTGACGAGGGCATGAAGGTTGGTGCTCTAAAGCTTTGGGTGTATAGGCCGTTCCCATATGAGGAGCTCTACAAGGCTGTCCAAAACGTGGATACAATAGTCACTGTGTCTAGGTCTTCCGTGTTTGGGAGCATGTCTCCGATCGGACTGGACTTTGCGTCCCTGATAGCGTCTAGGGGTCTAGACGCAAGGATAGCTGACTATGTGGCTGGCGTTGGCGGGATGGATGTTTATGCAGAGGACTTTGTTGGAATGGTTAAGGATGCTCACAAGAATACTGGTAGGAATGTTTGGTGGGTGAGATAGATGTCGCACAGGATGTTCCCGAAAGAGGAATACATACTCAAAGGGCACGCTGCCTGTCCAGGCTGTGGAGCCACGTTGCTACTTAGACATGTCTTGAAGGCTCTAGGGCCAAACACTTACCTCGTTATACCTGCCTGCTGTACGAGCGTGATTGCTGGCCCCCATCCAAGGTCGGCGTTTAAGGTTCCGGTTCTCCACATAGCCTTCGCGGCCAGCGCGGCTGCTGCCTCAGGCATGATTGAGGCACTCGACAAGCTTGGGAAGCCAGCGAACGTCGTGGTTTGGGCGGGAGATGGAGGCACTGTTGATATAGGCATCCAGGCTCTGAGTGGAGCGGCTGAGAGGGGCCACAACATAATATACATATGTTATGATAACGAGGCATACATGAACACGGGTATACAGAAGTCCGGCTCTACGCCGTACAAGGCCTGGACCACTACGACCCCAACGGGTAATGTAAGCTTTAAGAAGGATGTCCCGTCGATAATGGTTTCCCATAGGGTTCCCTATGTAGCGACGATTAACCCCGCATACCCAAACGATATCTACGAGAAGCTAAGAAAGGCACAGGGCATAAAGGATGGTTTAAAATATATACATGCCTTCTCGCCATGCCCGCCGGGCTGGAGGTACGACTCGAGCCTGACGGTAAAGATTGCACGTCTAGCAGTTGAGACGGGCATGTGGGTTCTCTACGAGGTTGACCATGGAAAGTTCAGGCTTACGGGACCCAGCAAGAACCTATTAGACAAAGACAAGAGGAAACCTGTTAAAGAATATCTAAAGCTTCAGGGAAGGTTTGCACACCTGAGAGACGAGGACATAGAGGAGATCCAGAGGCTCGTAGATGCACAGTGGGAGTCTATCGCCAAGCTGCTAAAAGAGCAAGAGTAGAACCGATATAGCTAGGGCCAGGAAGACAAGTAGCAAGCCGTCCCTTGTGTTTTTCCTTGTAGCAACGGATATCTTGTCTAGTTTTTCGCCGTCCATGAACTTGTCCCTTACTGGCAGGACAGTGTAACCGACCTCTGCCTCCTGGAGGCTGGCCAACGCGTCCTGGGCGCACTTCACTGTTTTTTCTAGGACTTGCTCTGGGTTAACGGATCCCACGGGGTAATAGTCTCTGCCCTGGTAGAGCCCGGTATAGATGTGTGTGTCGGTCGTTGTAACTATGACTGTGTCTGCCATGTTGTCTAGCCTCGACACAAGCCTTGCCTTGAAGTCGGGCTCCATATTGTTACCGTCGAAGGACGCCACTAGGAACTTTTTTCCTCCTATGCTTATTGCGGCGCAAGCTATGCCTGCGGGTCCAATGGTTATATTGTCTGTATAGTCTATGCTCGAGAAGCCTGCCTGTATCTTTCCCTCAGTTGTCTTGTTCTCGGTGGCAGTCCTCACGGCGGCTATTATTTTGGCTATCTCGTCTTCTTGTTCGTTTTCAATCTTTAGGAAGCCGTCTGCGATCATGTTGTGATTGTCGACTGTAACTGTGCCTAGCTCTTCTAGCGAAAGCTCTGAGACCCTGTATGGGAGATCCTCCATTATAACTATGGGGTCTAAAAATGCTAGTCTTGGTATGTCCCCGAATCCTAAGACCGTTATCCTAAGGAGGCTCGTTGTGTATTCCCCAGCCCACCCAGAGCTAGCACGTGGCTGTGCCTGTGCTCCACATATTGCATTGGCTACCCGACTTGTAGCTTCAACCGTAGCAAGGTTCTCGGAGTGGGCAACTGGTGCCTTGAGGAATAATACTGGGACTTTTGAGCACTGTTTTACGAGCTGGGATAGGGTGCTACTTCCAAGCGTCCTCAATGGTCCAGGATGCACGTTTGAAACGACGAGTCTGCCAATTTCCTGGCCACGGCTGTGGAAGGAGTAGATGTGTATGGGTAGTGTCCTCTCTGTTGATATTTTTTCAAGGTACTTTTCTACGTCTATGTGGTCGCCTGAAAGAATATATCTGAGAAAGGCTTCGAGGAAGCCGAGGCCACTCACCCCAGCGATTCTCCTTATCCTGCTGTCGATAATAGTGAAGATTATGAGTGAGAAGACATAGAAAATAAGCGTGGCATAGAGTAGCTTGGTGTCGAAGCCTAAGAAGCATATGAGTACCAAGTTGAGGGCTGAATATAGGGCCCCAAGATGGACGCTGTAAACTGCTACCGCTAGTAGTAGCCCTAGGAGAACCTCGAAGACCGCTCCATATACCGGGCTCTTTCCGAGAAGGATTACTATCGGCAGGAAAACGAGATATATGAGGAACACGCCGAGGCTCCTCCTAAAATTAAAGACCCTCCTGTTCACGAGATAGAGGAACACTGGAGGGAACAATGCGTAGACAAGGGATTTTGTAAGCTCGAGCGTGGATATGTGCATGATCCATGATAAAGCGAGGGAAAAAGCCGCCATAATAACTGCAAAGACTACTAGGTGGAGTGTTTTTGGAAGCCTGATGAGCCACCTGTAGCTACTCCTGAAGCCCTCATAATTGTCAGTGGACATAATTCCCGAACAAAGATAGAGGTTAAAATATTTTAGTCAACATATCGCTACAGCCACGTGGAAAATGCGAGCAACCAGAAGCGTGTCCCGCCGTGTGAACGGATATCTAGAGAAGTTTCTGTTGCATTTGTACAGCCTCTCTACGAGCAGAACATCGGCTATATGGCGAGGGCGATGAAGAACTTCTGCCTAAAGAAGCTCTACCTCGTAAGCCCCAGGTGCACGCTTGGGCTCGAGAGCAGAAAATACGCTATGCACGCTGCAGACATAGTTGAGAATGCGGTAATAGTTGAAAAATTCGAGGAGCTAGTCGGGAAACACGACATAGTGGCTTGCTCGACAGGAGTCAAGGGCGAAGAACCCCTACGCAGACACGTTTCACCGGCAGAGATGGCGGCCATACTAGCAGAGTCAACAGGGTCGAAGCTTGTAGTTATCGGCAGGGAGGACTGGGGGCTCAGTAGGCAAGAGCTATCACTATGCGACCTGATAGTCCACATAGAGGCGAACCCGGCTTATCCGTCCCTAAACGCATCGCATGCAGCAATCATTCTGTTCTACGAGATATACAACAAGTACCACTCGTACGAGCCGAGGATAGAGAGGCCCCCGAGAACCGAGGTGGAAGCCTTCTTCAGGTACCTAGACAGGCTTGCAGAGACCTTGGGGTACCAGGAAACAGAGAGAGAAAGACTCGCCTTAACAATCAAGCGATTAATAAACGAGACGAGATTTACAAAAAGGGATCTACGTGCGCTCTTCGGCATAGTCAGGGACAGCCTCAACGCCATCGAAAAAAGTGAGAAACAGGAGAAAAACACGCCAAGCAAATAAAACTAAAAAGGGTCCTTGAAAGTCAAAGAAAATCCTGGTGCCCCGGCCGGGATTTGAACCCGGGATCCTTGGCTCGAAAGGCCAATATCCTGTCGGCCGCGCAGGCTGACCGGGCTAGACGACCGGGGCTTCAAGTGGGAGAGGCAAAAAATAAAATGAACCTAAGATTTAAAAACTTTTCATTTGGCCTATGACAAGAACTTGTCTCTACACGTCTTCTAGGGGTGCTGGGAACAACGTATAACTACTGTATTTTAAATGTACAATGAACGTGCCCAAGTTTTTGTGTAAGTTTTTCTATAATGTATGGTCTGCTTCTACTGGATCTATTGGAGTATACGATGTCTGTGGAGGAAATATTTGAACAGTACCTGGGGTCAAAGATTTATCGGGACCGCGAGAAACTGTTGCCTGACTACGTGCCCGGGGAGCTCCCGCACAGGGACGAACAGATAAGGCAACTAGCAGTTACTCTTGCGCCTGCTCTTAGCGGTAGCAGGCCTTCTAACGTCTTTATATATGGCTTGACTGGAACCGGCAAAACCGCTGTGACAAAGTACGTCCTCAGGAAGCTGATGGAGAAGGGTAACGGCAGGATAGAATATGTATACGTAAACTGCAGGCAAAACAACACCAGTTACCGGGTGCTCGCCGAGCTCGGAAAGTTTCTCGGTATAAAGATTCCCTTTACTGGTCTGGCTCTGGGAGAAGTAATGAAGAGGATTATTCATGGACTAGAAAGGAAGTCTAGGATACTCATAGTGGTGCTGGACGAGGTAGACAACCTGGTAAAGAGGAACGGTGACGATGTCCTATACTTCTTGACCCGTATAAATGAGCAACTCTCAAACGCTAAGGTAAGCGTTATAGGTATAACAAACGACCTCAAGTTCACCGAGTTCTTGGATGCTAGAGTCAAGAGTAGCCTGGGCGAGGAGGAGCTAGTTTTTCCGCCCTACAACGCGGTACAGCTTGAAGATATCTTGAGGCAGAGGGCAAAAGAGGCATTTAACGAGGGGGCTATAAGCGACATCGTGATAAAGAAGGTCGCGGCAATAGCTGCACGGCAGAACGGGGACTGCAGGCTCGCCCTGGACATACTTTTGAAGGCTGCCGACATAGCAGAGAGAGAGCGGGCGAGCCAGGTCACAGAGGCACATGTAGAGAAAGCCCGCAACGAAATTGAGAAAAATCTCACGGTGGACACGATCAAGACTATGCCGTTGCATGTCAAAATGGTCTTGGCGGCTGTGTATCTTCTCTCGAGGGACGGGTCTACAAAAACGATAACAACTGGACTTGTCTATGACAAGTACAAGGAGCTAGCCGCAAAGATAGGTATAGAACCTGTCACAAGCAGGAGAATAACAGACATACTGAATGAGCTTGACATGTCCGGGATAATCAATGCACGTGTAATCAGCCTTGGACGCTACGGGAGGACTAAAGTCATAGAGATAGGTGTACCGCTAAAAAACGTGGAGGAAGGGTTGTCCTCAGACATACTCCTAAAGGCGGCCATAGAAGAAGCCTAGTTCGCGCGCTTGCAGCTGTCTTGTCTTTTGATCTCTCTCTAAGATATTTTATTCTTGGTTATGTCAGGTCTCCGCAGGTACAGAATATTTCGTGGATCATGTCGTAGAGTTTTTCGAGGCCCTCCCATGTGAGAGAGGAAACAATGGGTATCCTCGTGGCGAACCTGTAATCCTCAAGTATCTGTATAATTTTTTCGGAGATTTCTCCAAGGAGGCCCTCGACCTTCTTTACTTGGTCTGCGAGTTGCTCGGGACTTGTGAGGAGCTTCTGCATTCTCTCTAGTTTTTCCCGGCCGAGATCCCCCTTGTTCACCACGGGTATAGTGTCTATCCCCAGTCGTAGCTGGGCAATAGTGGCCAGTAGCTTTAAGGATAAAATGTCCTGGGGCCTGGAGGCAAGAGTCGGGTCAAATATAACAATACCCATCACGTAGTCGTATTTCTTCATCTTCTCGACAAACTCAACTCCAAAGTCCCTAAATAAGAAGAGCTCCATCTGCCCCGGCGTATCGACCAGAATATATGGGTTCTTGAGAGATGCAATCTTCGCGGCAATATCGTCAAGGCTACCCATGGCTATCTCTATGCTCCTGATTAGTGCGCCATTTGGGCCCAGCCTCTCACGTGTCATGACCTCCTCAGCCCTGACATAACTCCTAATATCCACGTCTGCAACATAGGGCGTAAAAACCGCGCCGGGATCCAGGTTGACATAGCCCGGCCTCATGAACTGGTTCTTCTCAATCCACTTACCAAGGCTGGCCACAAGCGAAGTCTTCCCGCAACCAGCGGGACCAAGAACCACCACAATGTTCTTTTTTACCATGATATATATAACGAGAACCATGAATAAAAACATGCCCAAAACGCGAAAACTTTTAATTCAGCCTCTCCCCTTATTTCTTAGCCGGGGTGGCCGAGCGGTCCAAGGCGGTGGACACCCAAGAGGCCACAATGGAGATCCACTACCCCAAAAGGGTGCCCGGGTTCAAATCCCGGCCCCGGCGCCACTCTACTTCTAGCACGCTGGCTTTCGCTCTGTTATCATCAAGATTGCTTTGGCGTGGTGTCTTAGTTTTTGAGGGCTCGGCATGCTTTTAAATCTCCTGGGAATATATCAAGGTGATAGGTTTGGAAGAGGCAAAGACAACTTGGATTGGAGGTAAGTGGTCAAGGATCAGGGTTAGGCTAGAGATTCCCCTAGACTTCGAGGCTTTTCTTAGCCTCCGTGTAGACGACTTCAAGGGTAAGGGAGTAGAGATAACGTCCAGCCACGTGGACGGCAGGCTTATTTATGTCGTTGAATCTACACCGGATAAATTTTCCCTCGCGAGATCAATATCCAACGAGTTGCTCCGTCTGGCAAAAATGCTTGAAGCCGTAGGGAAACGCCTTTAACAAGCTGATGGCGGGCCCGCCGGGACTTGAACCCGGGACCTACGGCTCCGAAGGCCGCCGCGCTTCCTGACTGCGCTACGGGCCCACCTGACCAAGTATGCATAAGGGGCTAGGCTCTAAAATATTCTTTTCTAGTATAGGAAACCGGAAATATCTAGGTCGCGTCTTCCCGTATGGCTAGCTCCATGCGAATAGGTTTTACGGGAAGCTCCGCGAAGCTCCTTGATGAGGCGGGATCCGCTCTCAATAAAAGGGGCGTGTTGATTTTCGGGGCGCCATAGACGGGTAAATTTTCTCGGCCCTATCTTTAACTCCTCGAGGTATAGGAGCCCACCGTCAATGGGTTTGGCATGCACGTAGCCCTTCATTATTCGGCTTTCCAGGTAGCCAGAAGCCTCGATTGTTCTACGGTACCCAGAGGGGTAGCCGACGAGAACAACCAAAAAACCTACTGGAACCTTCCTGTTGAAATATGTTTCCGGAAAAGCATATCCCAACATATGCATGCTCATTTTCATGGGGAATGCTTCTCGCGACTCTTGCTCTAAGAACATAAATGGAACTAGGTGTATACTTCTATACTTGTCCCTTGCCCATGCCAGAATCCGGAGGGCTCTAGCTGGAATCTTGGGGTCATATACATCTGCAAGGGTTGCGGCTTCGCGTAACCCAGCGACGAGAAAGAAAACCTTGTTGCCAAGAGTCAGCCTGAGCACGGGGATAGAAACCACCGTGAAAGAGCCTTTGTATTTCTCCTTGGGCATGCCTTTGCCCATTAGAAAAATGCGCTAGAGATTTAACGTGGACAGGAGAAGGATGGGGAATGTTGTCCCTATACAAAAAATTTATTAGTGATACGAGAAATAATAAAAGGACAGCTTGCACCCCCTCGAAGCCGGGGTGGCCGAGCGGTCACACCAAAAAGTGCCACAAAAGGCGGCGGATTGCTAATCCGCTGGCGATTTCGCCTCCCGGGTTCGAATCCCGGCCCCGGCGCCATTCTGCAATATATGGGAATAGATCGAAATATCTACAAGGCTAGATTAACCATGTGAAGCCTAGATCATTCGTGTTTAGTTTCGGTTTTCGTGAAGATCTTGTTCTTAGGCGGCTTGGGAGTCTTGCTATACGTGGAAACGAAAAAATAGTGTTGTTTACGGGTAGCCCTATTGCCCAGGAGACAATCATGGCTTATAACCGGCTGAGAGACTACTGTTCAGAGGTGGGTCTGAAGAGGCCGAGACTTGTAGAGTTGCCGATTCCCGACTCTACAGAAGCTGTAATCAGAGTTAAACATGAAGTGAAGGGTCTAACTGAGCCGATTATTACAGACCTGACAGATGGGAAGAAGTCGGTCTCTCTGGCTGTATTCATGGGTCTACTTCTCTCTGGAAAACTCTTCGAGGTCTTTATTTCCTCGGAGGCCCCGTTGGGGGAAGAGCTGTGGATACCGCCTGGCATAACAAAGGCTATGTTAGCTCTCAGCAAGGAGAAGCGCCAGATACTGGTAGTCATTTCGAGAAACAAGCATTGCACAGTCGATTTAATAGCTCAGAAGGTAGGCCGTGCCCCGAAAACCATAAGGAATCATTTAGTAGATCTGAAAAAGATGGGGCTAGTTGTCTCCTTAGGCAAAGAAGGTGGTCTGAAGCTTACAAGTTGGGGCCGTGTTGTGTTAAGCGCATATAAGTGAATTCTTATCATATACTCCATATCGTTGTAAACAAATATATCCTGGTGATACATAGTTAAATACGATGCTTGTTGTATCCGCCTCGATAGAAGTCTACCCCCTCCGCGATACGATTCTGCCACCATTTACGAGCAAGGTGACCAAGACTGCTTTCGCCTCTCTTTGGGGAGAAGAGCCCCTGCTGGGACGTCTGGGCTCTTTTAGCGTGCTTTACAGGGACGGCAAACCCCTCTACAAGCGACTAGACACAAGTGAGCTTTTAGTTGCAAGGGCCGGGGAAAAGCTAGAGGCAAGAGTATCGTTCCTGGCAGGTGATAGTCCTCCAGTGCCAGAGGATTATTCAACCTTCATGTTTAGCGGGACAGAATTTAACACAAGAGTCACAGGGATAGAAGTTACAACACTAGAAAACCTGCGGGTTGATTTGCCGAAAAAATTCTCGCTAAAGTTCCTCACACCCACGCTTTTACCTGTCCCTGGAAGAGGAGAATTACTAAAAGAAAAAGGGGTAAAGAGGAGATACAAGCTTCTGCCAGATCTCCCCTTGGCGCTACGCCTTCTCACTTATGACTTAAAACTGAGAAAAATAGATCTCATAAAGGCAACGCCCTTCCAGATATATAAATGGGCCTACAGGGCCCTAGCAGAGCTAGACTACCACGTCAAGCCCGAAACAGTTCTGTATACGGTCAGAGACGGAAAACCGTCAACAGAAAGAGGTTTCACGGGCTTTGTGCTATACGAGTTACTCGACGAAGCATCCCCCCTAAAACAAGAACTAGAAAAACTCCTGGCATTTGCGCTAAGGTTTGGCATAGGGAAATCTAGAAGCATTGGGTTCGGGCAGATATCACTTCAGCCCATACGTAAGTAGGGCGTCTACGCGCTTTTCTTGCATGGCAATAAATATATATGGTTGTTTTAATGGTCATGTGCGGGTCTTTGGAGGGGTGTAGTGTATGCCGCTGAGGCCTGGTAAGTGCTATAGACACTTTGGGACTCCGCCCTATACTAGGCTAGAGTATATCAAGAGCAATCCACCAGTGCTAGTTCCAAAGTTTGACCTTGGCAACCCTAAGGGTAACTTTAATACCATTGTGAAGCTTGTGGTATTAAAGCCTGGCCAGATCAGGGCAAACGCTCTGGAGGCCGCCAGGCAACATGCAAACAAGTACTTGTCTGCGAAAGTTGGCGACTCAAACTTCTTCCTGCGGTTGACAGTGTATCCGCACCATATTCTGCGTGAGAACAAGATGATGGCAATGGCTGGCGCAGACAGGCTTCAGGACGGTATGAGGCTTTCCTTTGGCACTCCAGTCGGGAGGGCTGCCAGGGTTGACAGCATGCAGGTCATCATGTTTGTCAAGGTCGATGCAAAGAACGTTGACAAGGCAAAGGAGGCTTTACGCCGCGCCGCGTCTAAGATTCCCTTGCCGACCAGGATAATTGTCGAGACTGTAGTCGGTGCCTAGAGATAGATGACTGGTTTTACTTTAACTGTTAATTGTTTCCTGTGTGGGGTTGCTGGGGTTGTCAGAGCTACATAAGAAGCGTATAGAAGTAGCTGTAAATGTATGGGGCGAGATACTTAACGGTTCTTTTTCTTCCCGCGAGGAACTTGTCTCATACCTAGAGGAGGTCTACAGGACAAATAGACTTGAGCCGATAAGGGGTAAGACAAAGATAAATATCTGGGACAAGGAGCTTGCGACCCTGTACGTCGTTGGAAAGTATGGCTTGGCGCTTGAGGAGGAGCTCTACAGTTTCCAGAACTTATTCGACATAGAGGTTAAAGCTGACAGAACTATCAGTGCCGTGCTTGAGGGCAGGGATCCAAGGACAACTCTCCGCGAGCATTTTGGCTCCGAAGATGAGGATCATGTCTTCAGGGTTTTACGGCTGGCAATGACCTCCGTAGTTCTGGGCTTTATGGATGAGGAGACATTCATCAAGATACTGGCCGAGTTTGAGAAGGCCTTCCCAGAGCTACGTGAAAACTTTGCAAGCTTCAAGAGGTTCTATATTGCATTTAGGATGGCTGAAATGATTGCCTCCGGCAAGATCAGGAACAGAATCGAAAAGGAGGCATACAAGCATGCGATGTGCGTAAAGCTGAACGCCGACAAGTCGGCTCCCTCCGACGACTTTATACGAGACATAGTTGTCTCTACGTTCAGGGTTCCCGAGCACAGGGCAAACGGGGTTCTGCGGATGGCCTAGCCTGTGCCAGATACGTAAGGTTTTTATACGGTAGCTGTTAAAGAGAATTGCTTTAATAAGTGGTGTAGGGGCAAGTTTATGCCGAAGAAACGTAAGAGCCGTGGCCGTCATAAGGGTGGAAAGGGCAAGGAAGACCTCGTACAGTGCGACGAGTGTGGAGCACTTGTTCCAAGATCTAAGGCAGTAAAGATAACCAAGCCTGTCATGCCTGTAGACCCGTCACTTGCGAAAGAGCTGAGAGACAAGGGAGCCATCCTCCCACAATACACGGTGACTAAGTATCTGTGTCTGCGCTGTGCGATTTACCGCGGAATAATAAAGATTAGGCCAGAGGAAGAGAGGAAACAGCAGAAGCTTAAGCTACCATTCTAGGCATAGATGTTTCTCGAAAAGTTATCACGGATATTTTCTGTTTTTTCTTTTAACAGGATATACATAGTCTACTCAAACACTGCTGTCACCGCTCCAGTTTTTACGCCTGAATCCATGGCTACAGCCGGAGGGAGGATGGACGTCGTAGCCAGGTCTATTCTCTATGCATTATATGACCAAATAGAGCAACGCGGAGACACGCTCTTCATAGGACTTCTGAATGGATCACCGAGGCCTCCAGTAGCTCTCTATGTGTGGAGATTGTCCTTGCAAAACAGGTCAGAGCTTGAGGTTGGCGAAGCTATACGTAGGGCTCTCTCGGGCGAGAGGCTGGACGGCATAGAGGTGGAGAACGGCGCTAGAATCACAGATATCCTTGAGACCGTGAGGAAAACACACAGGGTATACCTCCTAGACGAGTCTGGCATGCATTTTTCCCATTTTACATTTACAGGGAAGAACGCTTTTATTCTTGGGGATCACATTGGGATTCCTGCTTGGGTAATATCCTCTATTGAGAACATGCTGGACGGCGCGGTTAGCATAGGACAGAAGCCTTACCTTACTAGCCACTGTATAGCTTTTCTCAATGAGCTTATGGATCGAGCTTAGCTTGAGGTAAATCCAGCCTCGGCGAATATTTCTTCTATCTTCCTTGGGGAGGGTCTAGAGGCGAGGGCATTTATAGATGCTTCATGTAGCGTTTTCTGTGGATCGTAGTAGAGGACTAGTCGTTTCAGCTCTTCCATATTGTTCGAGTAGCATCGGGGGCACTGTGATGTCTTTACTTGGGAGACTTCGCCACAGTTGAGGCACATGTAAAGATTTGCCCTGGTCACTGTGAATCCTCGTAGGCCGACTCTGTATAGTTGTTTTAATGCTAGGGAGAGGTCTGCTGGAGTAATGCTTTTCACGACTATTTCTGGAACGCTGACGAGTCCTCTGGATGCGTGGAGTTCTCCCTCAAGTCTAAGATTGTTTGCAATGCTTCTTTTTAGATTGTCACTGTAGATAAACGGGGAAAAATTATTCACGTATTCTGGATACATTGTTCTCCAGGCTCTGGCTACTATATGTATATTTCTGTTTGGACTGAAGTAGACGTTTAAAGTGTCTTGACTGTATTCCTTGCTCAGCTTTGTCACTTCTTCTATGAATCCTCTTGCTGAGACGAGAAGTCTCTCTAAATAGGACGGTGTTCCCCAAGACTCTATGTAGGCTGGCTGGCTCTGGAGAAGGGTTGGTTCGTACCCGGGGTATGAGAACTGGAAAGCATAGCTTGGAGTATCCTTTAAGACTTCGCCTATTAGCCTTACGACTCCCGCGCCCCGTTTCTGAAGATTCTCAAACAGCCGAGCAGAGCTCCTATAAACATCAAGCAGAATGTCTAGTGGGTCTATATTGGTGTCCTTAGACCTGTACAATGTAGGTAACAGGATGCTTATGCTTCCAGCCAGTGCTAGGGGTCTATCTATGTTTGGGACAAGAAAAAAGTCCCCTGCCAATACTTTGTCTTCAAATGTGAAGACCAAAGGTACGCCAAGGTTAATAAGTCTGGTAATGTTCTTTAGGTCTTCCTGGCAAACTGAGTCAGGATTGTTGACATAAACAGACACTAGGAAATTGTTGGGCGGGAGTTGTCCTAGCCTTAATAGTTCTATTAGGACTCTGCTTGGCTCTCCGCTAAGAGTTATGGACAAGGTCAGCTTAGTGATGCTTGCCAAAACCTCTAGTATCCTCATGGAGTCACTGTTCACATTGTCGTCCAGCCTCACAATTACGCCTCGAACCTTTTTACTCAACTTTACAAGTTTTCTGAGGGATTCGGTGGATGTTATCGGGAGATATATGGCCTGTATTCCTGTTACCCAGTTCACATCGAAAAGGGCTATACCGCTTGCTAGGGGTTCTAGGAGCCCGACTTCTGCCAAGAGATTTGTGTCAACACTGTTTCCCGGGAAGGATTCCTCGTTCCCGATCGATAAGTGGATGTCGATGTTTTCACGTAGACAGTTATTTGTCATACATTTCTCGAGGAGGAAGAGTTTAACAATGTTCTCGGGTACAAGTGTCGAGCCTAGCTTTTCGTCGACAAGTGCATATGTGTCGAGGAGTACTTTTCTCTTTGTGTCGCGCTTTATCCCAGGTCTGCAAACATTTTCTAGCAGGTCCTCCATATAAGTTTCGAGGGGGATTACTATCCCGTTTTCTAGGAGCACCGACCTGTATTCCGGCTCCTTAGATTTGACTAGGAGTTCCTCTAGGTTTGCTAGGACTTTTTCCCCGAGATGAGTGAGACAGTAATACTCGTTTGACGAGTGTATGAGGCCAGCTTTCGACAATTGTTTAAGGTGAAAAGCTAGTTTCTCAGGTGTTATGTCTAGTTTTTCTGCTAGGTCGCTAAAACGCATATGTTTCTGGTCCCGCAGGACAAAAAGTATGCGTAACCTAACCTCGTTTGAAAGAGCCTTGAGTACCCCGGCAATTGATTCTGCGCCAGACAATGACACAGAGAAGATAATTGCTGAGGGGTTATTTAGGGGTTGCTTTCTCCCTGTTTTCCCGAGAAGTAATTAGTCACATTTTTGATGGTGGCTCTATCCCCAGCAGGTTCAAGCCGTTCCTGACCACCGTACGCACCATGTATATGACTGCCAGCCTTGAGTTTTTCTTCTCGGGCGTAGGGGCTTTAAGCACTGGGTAGTGATCGTAATAGTAGTTGAACTCCGATGCAAGCGTGTTGAGGTAATTGGTTAATATGTCTGGCCTCAAGTTGTCAGCGGCCTGCTTAACAGCTTCTGGGAACTGTCCAAGGAGAAATATTAAGGCATGTTCCTCCTCACCCACCTCGGAGACGCTGAGGCTGTCAAGTGATATCCCCTCTTCTCTAGCTTTCTCAAGAATGCTGTTTGCACGGACATAGCTATACTGAACAAAGGGTCCACTGTTCTGCTCAAAGTTGAGTATTCTATCCCAGTCAAATGTGAGAACCTTGTTCGGGGAGGTACTGAGGAAGAAAAACTTCATAGCGCCGAGCCCAATTTTCTCAGCGTCTTCTTCTCTGCCTATCCCCCTCTTCCTTATCTCTGCTTTTGCCCTGGTGACAGCCTCTTCAAGCACATCGTCTGCTGCAACATATACGCCTTTCCTGCTCGTCATTCTTGTACCAGGCAAGTTGACCATCTCATAGGAATAATGTATAAGCCTCTCGCCAATGTCTCTGTAGCCAAGAACATATAGGGCTAGCCTGAGCTGTGCCTGTGCAAGGGTCTGTTGGACGGCAATCACATTTATGACTCTGTCTGCCTTGGAAAGCTTCCAGATTGAGTAAGCAATGTCACGCGTAGTATACAGTGTTGTTCCGTCAGACCTTATAAGTGTCATTGGTGTAATGTCAAGTCCTTTAGGTATCCCAGCACGGCTTCTAGCTTCCTCAGACTCTGCTACCAGGTCAGCCCTAAATACGAGGGCGCCATCTTTTCGCTCTACGTAACCGCTGTCTCTAAGCTTTTCCAAGACGTCCTCCGTAAGACCGCTCCAAACAGTTATCTCGCTTTCCCAGTCCCAGCTGTCAAAAAATATGCCGAGCCTGTTCAGTGTTTCACGGATACCATCCATACAGTAGCTGATCATTCCGCGTACAAGTCTCATCGCTTCTCCCTCGCCTTTCTCGTACCCCCTGTTCAGCCTCCTTATCTCCTCTTCAGGATCCTCTACATTATTCACCCAGGACGAGAGTTTTTCGAAGGCATCTGGGAGCCTTTCTGCATATTCCTTCAGCCTCCACATGTAGTCGGAGATTTTCCTGTTTATTTCTGGCGCGGTGTTTTCGTCTGTCTTCTCGAGCTCTTTCTTGAGTTTCTTTATCTCGATCAAGAGGTTAATCATTGTGTAGAGTGAGCCAACATAATGGTCTCTCTTCATTGAAGACTTCACGGTTTCGGCAACCCTGTAAGCCATAGCGGCGTAGGCAACCTGTAACCCTACGTCATCAATGTAGAAGTGTGTCTTGACATTGTGCCCCCTACTCTTGAGAAGCCTTGCAATAGTGTCGCCCAGGACACCGTTTCTCAGATGGCCGATATGCAATGGATGGATAGGATTAGCACTCACATGCTCTACGATAATTCTCCGGGTCTCAGTAGAAGGTACACTGCCATAGGAGTCTCCAAGCCTAGTAACAGAGTTGAAAACTATCTCCGCGTACCTCTTCTCGTCAATGACAATGTTAAGGAAACCATTAACAACACTGCTACTCTTGACAAGCCCCGAAGGCTTATAGCCCGACAAAACCGATACAAGTTCCTCAAACTTCACACCGGAAGTCCTTGCAAGCTTCGAAACAGGCACGGCTAAGTCTCCGTACTCTCTTCGTGTCGCTTGTAGCTCTACGGCGTCTGGAGGAATGTTCAGCCCGTTAGTCTTAAAGAAACCTATCAGAGTCTCCCTAACACCTGCAACAAGCCATTCATAGGGATTATGTATGATTGCCTCCGACAAATCTATCTCCCAGCAAAACATACTTGGTACACATAAAAAATTAGCTCTATGCGCTTCCGGCTGAAAGTATACACTATTGAGCTGAGAGCTTTAATGCATTGTTTCAAATGTTTTTGAATATCTCTACGTGTTTTATGAGCTTCCTATATGTATCTTTTAGTGCCTCTGGAATGACTTTTGTATCTGCAATTACAGGCATAAAGTTCGTGTCGCCGTTCCAGCGTGGCACGACATGTATGTGTAGGTGGCCTTCTAGACCGGCGCCAGCTACCCTGCCAAGGTTTACCCCAATGTTGAAACCGTCTGGCGAGAAGGCTCTCTTGATAACCTCGATCGACTGTACTAGGGCTTTTGAGAGTGCAAGAAGCTCCTCGTCGCTTAGCTGTGCAAAGTCGGCGAGATGTCTGTTTGGGGCTATTAGGAGATGGCCCGTGTTATAGGGGAACTTGTTCATGAGGATGATTACATGTCTGCCTTTATATAGGACGAGGTTTTCCTCGAGGTTATCAGATTTTGTAGCGTTACATATGAAGCATCCTTGTTCCTTGCCGACTTTCGCGTATTCAATATATGCCATGCGCCAGGGAGCAAATAGCGTGTCCATACGTATTACTTGGGTAGACAATCTATAAAAATTTTAGAGCATCTTGTCTACTTCTGTCCCAAAGATGGATGACTGGAGTCTCCTAGCCTCAGCCACTATTTCCTCACTGTTTTTCTCCCCCAGTATGCCGGCCACCTTTTCTGCAAACAATTTATACTTCTCGGCTAGGCTACGTGGAAGAATTTCATATTCGACAAGCTCTTGGAAATCTTCTTGATCAGTGACTTGTACGCCTTCCATAGGCGAATACGTAACGTCCATTGCTAGGTCAACGTATTTCAGGCCGGGGGGCTGGAGTGCAAAGAAAACAGGAGTGTTGAGGTTCACATATATTCCCTTTAGCTCCCCCGTGGGGGAATAATAGAAGTGGATAATAGTGCGAGCAAAGAGCCAAGTATAGGAAACTATCTGGTCTCCCTCCTCGCGGCGGATATTCTTGAACCCGTCATAAGTCCCCTGGGAAGAGCTCTGGCGTCTCAACTGGACATATCCAGGGCTCCGAATCTCTGCAACCGCGCTCCACACGTGTCCCTGCCCTGTCAGTTTTTTATGGAAGATGCTTACCCTAGAGCCGTGGAGCTTAGCGAATTCTTCCATAATAGCCTCTAGGACTTTTTCGCGGGAAAAACAGCGGCCGCTCAGGACATTCTTCTCGGCGAAGTCTATCTTATGGCTCAACTCCTCTATGCCTAGGCTCTTCAACAAATGGTGAAAAGGAATAGTAGTGAAGTAACGTTCACGAATGGTGTCAAACCTTAAAGCGGTGTCTGGAGGTATCTCGACGAGTGCTAGGGATTCTCCAACCATTACAGGTCCGATGCTTTGGGGCTTGAACACGTTGAGAAATTCTGTGGCCTTTTTCAGGAGTTCTTTGATTTCCCTCCCAACATCCAGTATATTCGCGTTCTTGGCGGCGCTCCTGAAATGTACACCCCAGCCCTGTGGAACCTCGTTCATGGCTAGGGTCAGTAGCTGTAATCTAAGCTCTGCATCCCTTATGTGCTCGCTTGTGTTGTGTCTCTCAAATTGTATAAGTCTCACGTATCGGCCAGTCAACGCCGCGCCCTCCTTGAGTAGAGGTGCTTCCGGCGAAGCCCTGGTCACGTGTGCTAATAGGAGATCCCCCTCAGAGTGGCTGTTGCGAAGTTTTACTGTACAGAACCTGCCAGGCATGTACTCTGCAAGCCAGATGTCTCCGTCTACCCTTTCAACTAGTCTGACGACATACATGGAGTATGGACCTACAGGCACATAGCCAACAATAAGGTCAGGGATTATACTTCTCAACAGGAATACAACCTTCGCTAAAAGCTCTGGGTCGCCCAGGATTATGAGCCCAGACCTGTCGTCCTGGTCCTTGATCGTCAGAAGTACCTCGCCATTTTTCTTTAGCGCCGGAAACCTCTCCTGTATATCTATACTTACATCTGCAAAGCTGTAGCCAGCCTCGTCGAGCAGACCTGTAACTGCAGTTGAATAAATACCTCTAACTCTTATCAACTAATAGTCACCTCTGTCACCGTAAAAGATGTGCCACGGCTTGGGAAGCACGTATTTCCATTTGAGGGGGTATCTCCTCACGTAGCCGCACCTCAGGCATGTAACGGCAATGTATTTCATTTTTCCGCGGTTTTTAACTCTAACCCGCATTGTTTCTCCAGGGACGAGGAAACTCCCGCACCTGCGGCAAACTTGGGCTTTCAATGCGTCTGGGTATGGTATCTGTGCCTTCTTGCATATGGCCATTGCTATTTTTCCATAGCGGTGTGCCAGCTCGGGCTCAGTCGGGTAGACTATTTCTGCAAATTTGAGTAGCCGTTCGATTCTTTGACGTGCCAAATCCTTTATTTCGTGCCTCTTTCTATACATTACAGAGTGAGATATATGGACAGACTATTATTAATATTAGCCGATGCTGGGCTAGAACTTGTTCCTCCTGAGATCAGCAGACATCCAGCTGTAGTCAATAATGCGAAGAGGAGGGGTAAGAAGCCAAAGGAAGTGCTCCTAGATGTCTCGCTACACTATACAGCGATGAAGACACTTAAGGACAGGTGGAAAAGAGGAAGACCCGACATTGTCCACGTATCCTTGCTTATAGCACAAGACTCCTTGCTGAATAAGCTCGGCCGGCTGGAAACGTATATACATACATATCAGAGAAAAGTAATAGAGATCTCTCCAGAAATGGTTGTGCCGAGAAACTATATAAGGTTCGTGGGGCTGGCCGAACAATTGCTCCTAGTTGGAAGAGTGCCTCCTGATACTGGAAAGCCTTTAGCCTATATCCATAGGAAAGCTCTGCGCGACCTCATCAAGGAGAAAAGGGTCTCCAAGACCTTTAGACTTGACGACAAAGCCGTAGCAGTTAAGCCCAGAAATCTGGCAAAGATGATCGTAGAGGAGAAGTACCCGGCATTAATAATTGGTGCATTCCAGCAAGGAGACTTTAGCGAAGAGGTAGAAAGTGTCGAAGCTGAGGTATACTCTATTTTTGATGAGCCCCTACCAGCTTGGAGTGTTTTGTCGCATGTCCTAGCACTAGTCACAGACGAGCTTGGGGTGCCATAGTTGAGGGTCTTAAATATAGACGAGGAAAGGGGGGAAATAGAGGTAGTTGTTGAGGTACTAGAGGACCTATATTTTCTCCACATGCTCCTCCAGAGGGGAGACACACTCTACGGCTGGACCACTAGGCAGATGAAGGTCTCGAGGGGTGGAGGCGAAGAGAAGGGCGACAGGGTTCCAGTGTACATGGGTATAGAGGTCGAGAAAATTTCCTATGCAAAGTTCTCCGAGAAGCTACGTGTAACAGGCAAGGTCGTAGAGGCTCCGGAGGATTTTCACGCGAAGGGTAGCTACCACACGATACAGGTAAGAATCGGCGACAAGCTGAGAATAATAAAGAAGAACGGCATAGATAGCTTTACAAGAAACGTGCTGGATAGATCCACGTCAAGTATCATGCGGGTATTGCTCGTTGCAGTGGGAGATGAAGATATAGCAGTAGGTCTTTTGTCTCCAGTGGGAATCGAGATAAAATCCACTATTCCTTACACGCCCAAGGGAGAGGGGAAAGAATCAAGCATAGAGGCACGCTACAAGGATCCAATTAAACAGATACTTGCCAGAGTAGTTTCGGTTGCGAAGACGGAAAAAATAGATGAAATAGTTGTAGCGGTTAACGAGAAGCTTTCGGCAGTAACGCAGAAAATACTCGACGAGCTAGGAGTCAAAGCAAAAATAGTTAAGATAGCCGAGGGAGGAGAGTCAGGCATACATGAGATCCTCAGGAGAAGCGATCTAAGAGAAATGTTTAGAAGCATACGAGTAACAGCAGAAATAACAGAACTCGAAAAGCTACTAGAGGAACTGTTCACGGGAAGCGAGAAAGTCGCCACGGGTTTAGCTCAGGTAGCTAGCGCTGCAGAATGGGGACTCGTAGAAAAAGTAATTGTAAACGACGAGTTACTCTTCGGTGAGACACGCGACCAACTAATCGAAATGTTAGACAAGATATTTACCCGCAACGGAAAAGTAATAATTATACCAGAAGAAAGCGAAGCCGGTAAAAAACTCAAAAGCCTCGGTGGAATAATAGCAAAACTCTACTATGCTCCAACAACCTAACCCCCATCCACAACGTTTGAGACAATTATACCATGTTATTTGGGCTGGAGCTTGTAGATGAAGCTTGTGAGACCGCCCTCGTATATCCTCCATGTCCCAGTAGTGTCGAAGCCCATGTTTCTGCTTATTTCCTCCACAAGCCTCCTATGTGTCGTCAAGACGACAAGTTTCCCATCCTCCTCCAGGTTATGTCTAGCAAGTCGAAACAGTGCCTCATAGCTCCTCTTTAACCCGCCAACAGCCTTTTCCCTTATACCGAAGGGGGGATTAGTTACTATAGCGTCAACCATGAAGTTTCTAACAGGTGCATGTCCGATGTCGCAGGTGAAAAGTAGGAGAGCCTTGTTAATGCTTCTAGAGTTCTCTAAAGCCCCCCGAATAAAATCACTGTTAACGTCGCTACACAGAGCCTCTAGATCTGGGTCTACTGAGAGGCATTCAAGTGGTATTGTGCCGGAGCCACAGAAGGGGTCCCATAATTTCTCCCTTGGCGAGGCGATCCTACACATTGCATATGCGAGTACCGGGTTCAGTGCCGAGCGGTGTATATATCTACGGTAAGGCCTGTCTCTCAGGTTACCAGCGTGTGTCAGGTATACCCCGTACCTGTACCTGCCGGCCTCGTATTCAACGTAGAGGATTATGTCTGGGAAGTCCAGCGACACCTCTAGCCCTGTTTTTTCCTGTATGATTCTCCCAATCTTGGAGGCTATCTCTAGCGAAGTTGTTTCAATGTCCTTGGTTATTCTCTCGGCGCGAACTGAGAAGTACTTGTGCCATGCAATGAGCTCTTTGGCGTGCAAGGCCAGCTCCTCGCCTACCTCCTCGAGCTTATCAGCTTCGCCTAGGAGAAGGTACACGTTCTCTGCAGAGTGTATCCTAATAATTATCCGTGCCAGGCAGTTCTCGGGTAGCTCAGCTGTTACTCTGCCCGAAGAGGAGGCTACATATGAATGGGCCTCTGGGCAAAGCTCCCCGATTTCCTGTACTACTATGTTCTCTATGCCTGGAACAGTTGTCACGAGTATTTTCAAGCCTCTTTCACCGCGTCCACAAAGACCTTGAAGAAGTATCTCCTTGCGAGGAGAAGTGCTCTCTCTCTGTCCAGTTTATTGAAGGTGTTTAACAAAGCGAGCGCAAAGTAGCCAGCGAGTAAACGATAGACAATGTTGTCCAGTGTCCCAGGAGCAATAAAGATAGACTCTGAGACAATGTCTACATATATTCCCTCGTCGACTCTAAGCTTTTCTCTGGCGAGATCGTCATTCCCGATCACTACTACGGCGTGTATTCTCGGGGACTCGAGTCCCTCCCTCAAAGAGATCTGCTCGGCTTGTCTCAGGGCCCTAGAGACTACCTTTTCTATGCTTGTCATTAGACCGTATCTAATAAGAGAAAAATCCACTGTATTATAAACTAAGCGTGTCTATGTGGCAACAGCCATCTTTTCAAGTATAAGGTTCAAGTCGTCAAGGCTCCTGAGTACGACCTTGTCATAGTTCTTTGCGAGTACCCAGAGGGGTGTATCCCTCCTAACGGCATACTTAACGCCATGCTTTGTCTTCCCAAGAACCTCTAGGTAGCCTCTCTCCCTTAGCTTTTCCAAGACGTCCTTTACAAGGGTGAGTACAACGGGTTGTGTTTCGATGTTGGCGAGGACGGCTATTTTCTTAGCATTGAATGTCACTAGGCTACCCCGAGACTTCTTGATCATGTCTAGTATTGTCTGAACCACTGTAACGCTAAACTCGTTATAGTTCCTATACAAGGGTACACGTATCACGAATAATTGTTGCAGACAAGTATCTATACCACTTCCACTTACAAATGGGGCTTAAGATTAGCGTTAAACAAGCGTACTACGATTGGTTTTTCCTGTGGAGAGGGACACCTATAGGCATATATTTTTCTGGGTGTATTATGAACGGTATCTATGTCTAAAAAACCTTACCCTCAAAACGACGACCTAGTAAATGCGATCCTGAAGGTTCTAAGCAAGGCATACACAATGACGCCGGACGAGTTTCCAGAGGCAGTTAAAAAACAACTCGAAGAAGAGGGGTTCTACACGGGCCTGGTAACCACGAAGAGGATCTGGCAACTCTATGAGAAGCTCGTAAGGAACGGGCAGGCAGTTGATGTATTTGGGGTAGTTCAGGGCCTGGGTCGGAGAGAGTAGGAGCCCGAAAACTTAATAATTCTTTATAAATGTCTCTGCACTGGTGTCAATTATTGCTAGCAAGAGAATAGAGTTTCCAGAAGTAAACAAGGAGAGAAGGGATTTTCTGAAGTCGATAGAGGAGAAATGGCAGAAATTCTGGGAGCAAAACCGCGTCTATGAGGCTGACCCAGATCCCTCAAGGCAGAAATTCTTTGTGACATTCCCATACCCATACATAAACGCTTATCCCCACCTAGGCACGGGCTACACAGTCCTTAGGGTAGACATACTTGCCAGGTTCAAGAGGATGCAGGGCTTCAATGTGTTGTTCCCTCAGGGCTGGCACGCGACGGGTGGCCCAATAGTAGCGGCAGCGCTGAGGGTCAGGGAGGGAGACCCAAAACAGATAAACATTTTGAGGTCTCTAGGTATCCCTGAGGAGGAGATACCCAAGTTTAGGGACCCAGAGTACTGGGTCTACTTCTTCAAGAAGGAGTTCCGGAGAGACTTCCAGAGACTAGGCCTCAGCATTGACTGGAGACGCGAGTTCTTCACGACGAGGCTGAACCCGCCCTACAACAAGTTCATACAGTGGCAGTACACAGTTCTCAGAGAGAAGGGGCTCATAGCTAAGGGTAAACATCCTGTCGTGTGGTGTCCTAAGGAGCAGAAAGTTGTAGGAGACCACGACAGGCCCGATGAGTATGCAGGTATAGGGCCAACGGAAGTCGTAGTGATAAAGTTCAGAGGGGAAGACGGCTACGTATACCCGTGTCTCACCTACAGGCCTGAAACGGTTTATGGTGCAGTCAACATCTGGGTTAATCCAGACGCAGAGTACCTAATTGCAGAAGTCGACGGCGAGAAGTGGGTTGTGGGCGAATATGGCGCAAGGGAGCTTGCCGACCAAGACCATAAAGTAAATGTTGTCGGAAGGATAAAGGGCGCCCAGCTAGTAGGTCACTTTGCGGTGAATCCAGTCACGGGGTGGAGGGTTCCAGTTCTCCCCGCGTTCTTTGTTGACGCCGACTTTGGTACTGGCGTCGTAATGTCTGTGCCGGCCCACGCGCCCTACGACTATGTCGGGCTGGAAGACCTCAAGAGGGATCCATATCTCCTAGAAAGGTACAACCTTGACCCCTCCATAATTGACGCTGTACAGCCAGTGAAGCTGATAGAAGTAGAAGACTATAAGGGTCTGCCGGCACAGGAAGCAGTCCAAACCTTCAACGCGAAGACACAGAGAGACATAGAGGCATTGGAGAAGGCGACAAAGGACGTTTATAGCAAGGAGTTCTACAAGGGAGTCCTCAAGCCGGAGATTTATGGCGTGAAGTGGGGAGGCAGAAAAGTCTATGAGGTAAAGGAAGAGATAGTAAACTACCTGTTGGAGAAGGGCGTAGCCTTTAGACACTACACCCTGAGTAGTCCCGTCTACTGTAGGTGCGGGGCTAAGACACATGTAAAGCTCGTGAAGGATCAGTGGTTCCTTCGATACAGTGACAAAGAGTGGAAGCAGAAGGCCCACGAGTGTATAGATCAGATGCGTTTTGTCCCCGAGGAGATCAGGCAGGAGTTCCACAGGCTTGTTGACTGGTACGAGGACTGGGCGTGTACACACGAGAGGGAGCTCGGCACGCCGTTGCCCTGGGATGAGAGGTGGGTCCTCGAGTCCCTTAGCGACTCGACAATATACATGGCCTACTATACAATAGCCAAGTACCTTCAGCACCCTGAGACGTATGGCATAGACTGGGATAAGCTCGGTAACAGTTTCTTTGACTACGTTTTTCTTGGCAAAGGCGACCCGGAAAAGGTAAGCGCTGAGACAGGTGTCTCTAGGGAGCTCCTAGAAAAAATCAGGCAGGAATTCCTCTATTGGTACCCCGTCGACATGAGGGTTTCGGGCAAAGACCTCCTGGGCAACCACCTTGTCTTCTTCATCATGCATCACGTTGCAGTATTTCCAAGGGACAAGTGGCCGAGAGGCGTAGGGATAAACGGCTGGGTTCTCGTAGCGGGCAAAAAGATGTCCAAGTCTCTTGGAAACTATATACTTATAAGGGAAGCAGTAGACTACTGGGGTGCGGACGCTACGAGGTTCGCTGAAGCATACGCCGGGAACTCCGGTCTCGACGACGCAAACTTCGAGCCAGAGATGGCGAGCAAGGCTGTGGATCTCCTCTATGAGTGGTACAAATTTGCAACCGAGAACTATGGCAAGGGAGACGATGATTACAGGTTCATAGACAAGTGGTTTGAAAGTGTCATAAACGAGACAGTCCTCAAGGTTGCAAGGGAATACGAACAAATAAACACAAAAAATGTCCTCGTCGAGGGCTTCTTTAACCTCCAAAACAGCTACAAGTGGTACATTAGGCGCAGGGGCACCCCAAACAGGAGCCTACTCAAGAGATTCATCGAGACCCAGACACTTATCCTAGCTCCAATAACCCCACACATAGCGGAGGAGATTTGGCAGGCAATAGGCAAACAGACATCCATATCCAGGGCCCAGTGGCCAAAAGTAACAGACCAAGACATAGACAAGCATGTCCAGAAAGCAGAGGCAGTAGTAGTAAAGCTCCTAGAAGACCTTGAAGAAGTAATCAGACTTAAAAAGAACAAGCCAAAAAGAGTAACGATAGTTCTCCCAGCTCCATGGAAATACGAGTTCCTAGATAAAGTGAACCAGGCATACAGGACAACAGGAAAGCTATCAGAAGCCATACAGCAAGCAACAAAAACACTAACCCCCGAACAGAGAACAAAAATAGGAAAAATAATACCAATTATACACAAAAACCCAGAAATCCTCGACCTCTCAACAAACCAGCAACTAGAAGCACAAGCACTAACAGACGCACACCCCCTCATACAACAAACACTTGGCACAGAGATTGTCATAGCCACAGAAGAACAACTACAAGATAATCCCAAGGCAACCACATCCCTGCCCGCAAGGCCAGCAATAATACTAGAAGAATGAGTTATAGTCCCACCATATATTAAAAGAGATTTATGAGGTCTCCCGGTCAACAAAATATTTCGAAAAGTTTAAAGGAGGTCCTTAACAGAGATTTCCCATTAGATATATTTGTTTAAGTTTTTAACTAGTTTGTGCGATTTTTTATTGGCGGCGGATGACGTGAGCGTTGACTGCCGACAAAGTGAAGAAAAGGAGGTGAAGAGACGCCGCCGTTTACCTGAATTCCCAGTTCCACATTTCTTGGGCAAGCTTCCCGTCGTACATGTAGAGGTGTAGTTTTTCCTCTGCTCGCTTTACATTTGCTCTGTGTTGCTCGAGGAACCTGTTTATCCTCTGGACGAGCTCTAGCTTGCACTCGCCGCACATGAGTTTGCCCGTCTTGCAGGCCCAATATCTTTCCTCGAGCTTCTTGTCGTCCTCTTCAAAAAGTACGCTGTACCAGTGGAAGACTGTGCAGACTTCTGGGACTCCTCCCAATCTCCTCTGTTCCTCTATTGTCGCTCTGCCGCCAGTATAGGCATTCATTATCTTCTTCTTGACAACGTCGGGTGGATCATTCAGCAGTATGGCAGTTTCAGGCTGAGAGGCAGACATCTTCGTCTCTGGACCAGTGAGACCCCAAACTAGTTTGGACAGCATTTCAGCGGTCTTATACCTTCCTAGCCTCGGCGCAATATCCCTCTGTAGCCTAAAGTAGGGGTCCTGGTCTATTCCGCACGGTATCAGGGGTCTCTTGTTCTCGAAAAGGGTGGGCACGATCTGAAGTGCAGGATAAAATATCAGCCCTATGCTCGTTTCTCCGTCGAAGCCGAAGACAGCCTTAGCCGTTGAAAAATTTATAAGTCTTGCAACCCTCACGGCGGCCCTGTACATTCGCGAGATGTACTCTGTATCCCTAAAGATGAATGTTCTGTCTGGGTCGAAGCCCAGGGCCGCTATGTTCAATATGTCCTGTCTCACGTATGGCTCAACTTCATCTAGGCTTTCAACCTTCTTTGCAAGGAATTTTTCCTCGTCTGGGATCTCTATATAAACATTCACATTGAACTTCTCTTGGAGCCACCTGGTAGCGACAAATGGTACAATGTGGGCAATATGCATAGGCGAGTTGCTCGGGGCACGTCCCGTATACAGGAAGAATCCCCTTCCAGCTTCATAGTCGTCCAATACAAGCCCCAGATCCCTATGTGCAAAAAAGAAACCTCTGCGCAGAAGCCAGTGGAGGCCACCAGCAAGCCTACCAATGCGCTCAACAAGCTCGGGTCCCAGCTTCTCGACTCCAAATTCTTCAATCAACTTGTCGTAGTCTATCTTTCCACGAGCTTCCCAGGGAGTAACACTATATCCACTCTCCATGAAAACCACCACCACAACGGGCAAGAAAAATTTAAGAATTACGCGTCCAATCTGGCTCAATACAAGCGCCCTCGCACAAGCCCCTTTCGGGGCACATCCGCTCATAGGGCGCAACTAAAAAGATTCAAAAATAACATAAAAACTCATCGCTACAGCAACCCCAAAGATGAAGAGCCGGTAAAATAGAAAAGAATAGAGCAGAAAATTCTACATCCTGTAGACAGAATGGAGAGGATTATTTCCCATGTAAATCTCTGTCAAAAATTCTAATGTGAAAAATCAGCATTTACCAGAAGATTCTGCGCAAAATTGCTTCTTCTCCTGTTATTATTCAAGAATATTTAATCCATCACCAAGAAAATGAGTAATGGTAAAAACATGGTTTTTACTTTTACGAAAGAAAGCATCAAGGAAAAAATCATAGTTCAATAGTTCGGTATAGGTTTCTCTCTAAGTTATTAAAATTAGCTTAGCAAAGAAAAACATGTCTCAAAGAAAAAGAAAATAATAACATTTATCTCACAACCTTTTTAAATCATATCGAAAATACATCCACGAGCAAAATGAGCGACAAATCAACCAAAATAATTTTGTGGTTTGAAGAGCTTAGAAAAGAAGACGTACCCCTCGTTGGAGGCAAAAACGCAAACCTCGGAGAACTGATAAATGCAGGTATACCTGTGCCCCCAGGCTTCGCAGTAACAGCCTATGCCTACAAACGCTTTATCGAGGAAACAGGCATAAAAGACAAAGTATACGAGATCCTTAGAGAAAAAGTCCCAGCAGGCTCTGCAAAGCCCGAAGCCTATATTGAGGCAAGCAACGAAATCAGAAAACTAATCGAAAGCGTAAAGATGCCCAAAGACATTGAGGAGGAAATCAGAAAAGCCTATAGACAGCTAAGCCAGAGAGTTGGCAAAAAAGAAGAATTCGTAGCAGTCAGAAGCTCTGCTACAGCAGAAGACCTGCCAGACGCAAGCTTCGCCGGGCAACAAGAAACCTATCTAAATGTGAAGGGAGAAGACGACGTAATAGACAAGGTTAGGAAATGCTGGTCTTCCCTTTTCACCCCAAGGGCTATTTTCTACAGGGAAAGCAAAGGCTTCAAACACGAAAAGGTGCTGATCAGTGTCGCGGTTCAGAAAATGGTTAACTCCCGCTCGGCAGGCGTAATGTTCACCCTTCACCCAGTCACAGGAGATCGGAGCAAAATCGTCATTGAGGGACACTGGGGACTAGGAGAAGCCGTAGTCAGTGGAAAAGTAACGCCGGACGAATGGGTAGTAGACAAAAACACTATGACCATCGTGGAGCGCAGAATAGTAGAGAAATTTAAGGAGCTAGTCAGAGATCCCCAGACTGGTCGCACAATCGAGAGAGAAATAGAGGAGGCCCGCCGCAAAGCTCCGTCACTAACAGATGAAGAAGTTCTCAGGCTAGCTGAGCTTGCAGTCAAAATAGAGAAACACTATGGCAGACCAATGGACATAGAGTGGGCCGTTGACAGGGACATGAAGTTCCCAGAAAGCATATTCATAGTCCAAGCAAGACCTGAAACAGTCTGGAGCACCAAGGAGGCAAAGCCGCAAGAAACCGCGGCTAAAAGCCTCGCAGAAGCCAAGGCAGTCTTAAAAGGACTCCCGGCAAGCCCAGGAGTAGCCTACGGAAAAGCAAAGATCTGCCTGTCCCTCGAGGACGCAAAGACAAAGATGCAGCCAGGCGACATCCTAGTTACGACAATGACGGATCCTGACTGGGTTCCATACATGAAGATGGCCTCAGCGATTGTGACAGACGAGGGAGGAATGACGGCTCACGCCGCCATTGTTGGTAGGGAGCTAGGTATTCCTGTCATTGTTGGTACACGTGAGGCTACCAAGGTTCTCGTCGACGGGAAAGATTATACAGTTGATGCTCGTGCTGGTATAGTGTATGAGGGGAGAGTTGAGGAGCTTCTTGGCGGCAAGAAGGAGGAGAAGGCTGCCGTGGCGGCCGCGGCACCCATCGAAATTGTGTACAAACCTATCACTGGCACAAAGATCTACATGAATCTAGGTGTCCCCGAGAAAATTAAGGACTATAAGGACCTACCCTTTGACGGCATAGGGCTAATGCGTGTAGAATTTATCATGGCCAGCTACGTGGGCGAGCACCCACTCTATCTGCTTGAGACTGGCAGGGGAGACGTCCTAGTAAACAAGATGGCTGAAGGTATAGCGATGGTTGCTAGGGAGATTTACCCGAGGCCTGTCGTTGTTAGGTTCAGCGACTTTAAGACCAACGAGTACCGGCAGCTGAAGGGCGGAGAAAAGTATGAACCACAGGAGGACAACCCGATGCTCGGCTGGCGCGGTGTTAGCAGATACATTAGCCCGCAGTATGAGAAGGCCTTCAGGCTGGAGGTCAGGGCTATAAAGAAGGTTAGGGACGAGATGGGTCTCGGCAATGTGTGGGTAATGGCTCCATTTGTGAGGACCCTATGGGAGGCCGAGAAGTTCATTAAGCTGTTGGCCGAAGAAGGCCTGGAGAGTAGCCGCGACTTCAAGGTCTGGGCAATGGCAGAGGTGCCTAGCATCGTGTTCCTGGCCGAAGAGTTTTCAAGGTACTTCGACGGGTTCAGCATTGGATCGAACGACTTGACACAACTGACTCTCGGCACAGACAGGGACAGCGCTATCTTGCCGAAGATTGATCCAAGGTATTTCGACGAAAGAGACCCAGCCGTGAGGACAGCTATTGCAATGCTGATCGAGAAGGCTCACAAGTCTCCCTATGGCTACAGGACTGTGTCCATTTGTGGACAAGCGCCCAGCGTGTATCCAGAGTTTACCGAGTTCCTAGTGAGGCAGGGCATTGACAGCATCAGTGTGAACCCAGACGTCGTGGCTAAGACACGTGAGCTTGTTGCCTCGATCGAGCACAGGGTGTTGCTGGAGAAGAACCTCGGCATAGAGAGGTACGATGAGGACCTTGGCTGGCCAATGAGGAGGACTAGGAAGGGGCTAAAGAACATCTGGGCTAGAAGGGTAGACGAGGATCTATAACAATTTCTATATTTTTGTTTTACATTTTTAAAGTTTCCAGTATTTCTTTGAAGTTTGCTTCTACACAGTTACAGTCGATCTGCAGGTTTGCTGTTTCTGCGACTTTTCCGCATATTTCTTTAATCTTTGAAATTGTTGTAGTTGATGGCGGATGTGCAAATTCAAGCGTTTCTGGTACAATTCCTATTAGTATTGCTTTTCCTTTGAATATTCCTGAGGAATAGGCCAATAGGACAACGTCTGCTGGCGTTGGGTGATGTGAGGATAGTTCTCGCGAGAATGCTTTTGCCATTTCTTCTGGTGAGAGGCGTGTTGGGTCTAGCTGTAGCTGTATTATCTGTCCTGGCCGTCCATAAACTGGCTCCAGCGTGTCTATGAAAATGGCGAGATCTACGTTTTCGAGGTAGGTGGCGGATGTGAACGCATCTAGTTCAAGGCTTATTGCTGGTGCTCCACAGTTTTTAAGTGCCTGTGCTGTTAGTGGTCCTATGGCGTCGTCTGCGAGCATAGTGTTTCCTATTCCTATTATTATAGTCTTCATTTTTGGCACTCTTCTTGTAAGATTCTATTTATGACTTGTATGAGTTGCTCCTTGAGACCCTGCGTGGCGTCTTCCGGGGGCTCGTATTCTATGATTGATATTATTCGTCCGGGTGCTAGTACACGTAGTGCATCCAGCAAAGCGTCTATGTCTAGCGAGCCCTCCAACGATGCTCGTAGCATTTCGGCTGGGTTTTCCTGTGTCGCTTGAAGTGTGGTCTGCGCCGTGTAGATTCCGGGTGGGCGCTGGCGCCTCTTGGCCGTTACGAT
>WYEB01000131.1_pt1 | contig 31328 bp, 49 predicted proteins | sample 6343061 | NCBI WGS metagenome assembly WYEB01 (sample SAMN13812332, study PRJNA600296) | hot springs metagenome | biome: ENVO:00000051; feature: ENVO:00002007; isolation source: sediment sample from Evening Primrose shelf | place: USA: Yellowstone National Park, Evening Primrose Hot Spring ... | reverse complement strand
CGCGCGCGCGCAGGACCAACAAGGCCCTTGACCAACCGCAAAGCCGCCCCCAACAAACCGCCAAGACACCCCCCACCAACCGCGAAACCGCCCCCACAAAAACGCAAAAACACCCTCGACAAACCGCAAAGACGCCCTAAACACAAAACAACGCGAAACGCATATATCAAAAAGAGACAATACACGCCATGCGCGTAAATATAATAGACGCGCGGCCCGGCGCCCCCATATCTACCTACTGGCTGGAGGAGCTGATCACTCAGCCCGACCCCCGGGAGGCGAGGCTCTCCGCCATAGAGGCCAAGCTGGCTGAAATAGAGGCACAGCTGAAAGAACTCCAGAAAATCGCCACAGTCATAGATAAAATATACCAGCTGGAGGCCCAGCTCAAAGGAATACAAGCCATGGTAGCGGCGCTCTATGAAAAACTAAATTCAACACATCAGACCCCCCAGCCGACCCCTCGCACCGACGGCAATACGGCCAATCACACCGATGGCGCCAAAGTGGCAGAGCAAACCACAGAACCGCCGCCCACAGACCCCAGAGAGATGCTGAAAAAACTCATGCCGACAGAAGAAGAAACAGAGCGGATGGTGTTAAGGCTTCTCTACAAAAAGGTGTCATACTGGCATGGCCGCGCCAATATCAAAATAGATGAAAAAGGCTACGCCGTAATCGGCCGCGATGTGAATTTTGGCGTCAAATACTCGCGATTCGTGGCTATTATAACCAAGTACGGGCTGACTGACTGGGTGATTGTACGCGGCAATGACAACGCGGGCTATTACGTGGAAATCAAGGCGTCTGAAATGGGCACAGTGCTACGGCATTTAAAAACCCTCGACGAAGCACTCAAAGGGGCACTCTCTAGACCATAATATAACTCCCCCTACCCCCCTCCGCTTTCAATTCTTTCGCAGTGTTACTTTCAATCGAAAGAGTTGAAAGTCGGGAATCCATTGCGTATTTCGGCGCGCTTTATCTTAACACACTTGTTAGTTTCGGACTACTTCAAAGCTTTCAACTCTTTCGGCGCGCTTACAACTCTCCTGGGTTTGCGCCGAGAATTTTCAGCGGAAAAATTCCTGCAAATAAATAAGTACTATACATATACAAGATTCACGGCGTCGCCGTTGACGCTTTACCCTAACATTCACCCAACATTCCCATACATTTCCTAACAATTGGGCTTTTGTAATCCTAACATTGTCCATACATTTTCCTAACATTTGACGTTTGTAAAGCGTAAAACTCCCATCATATCCCCTACCCCTCCCTAGGCGGCCCCTCACGTCCTGGGGCGGTAGGGGGTCTGGGGCTAATCACGGCCCCCAGGAGGCTCCGACCCTCCCTAGAGCCATGATTAGCATCTAAATATAGAGATAATACGGGTTAATAAACATTCTCCCGATGGTTAATGGCGGCGATATTTAATAACCCGGTCTTTTATCTAAGAGATATGAAAAGACACACCCCCGACACCCAGGATTTCATTCACAAATCAGCCGACTGCCGAATAGACTTTCAGAGCGGTTTATTAATTTGTGTCGGTATTGATGGTGATACAATAACTAAGCGCATTACACTAGCTAGGTCTACTAAGAAAAAAGATGAAATTTCTATATTTGAGGCCCTCAGGCTGGCTGGGCTGGAGACTACGGGTGTGCACCCGGCCACGTTGTCATTCACGCCATACAAGGACCCAGACAGCAATGAGGTGGGCCGCGTGTATGTGCCGGTGGTTATTCCGACGTCTCAAAAGATGGGCTTTCTCTATGATGACGGTGGCAGGTTTGGTTTTACTACCTTTGTGGCGGGCGGCACTAAGGTCTTTGTCGTGGATTATAATTCTAATGTAGTAATAGACGTTGTCGGCCAAGATATCCCTACTAAAGAGGAGTTTGAGAAGGCTCTTAACAAGTTCAATAAAGAGCTTGATTTTCTGGGCACCTATAGGGAGGTCGTGGTTTTTGTTACTCTATATCCCTACCTATACGTCCACTTTTTGAGGCGGCCTATAGTTACGGTCACTGGCCCTTTCCGCTCTGGCAAAACCACCGTGCTGGAGCTTGTCCAAAACGTGGTGGGCGTGCCGACCATGGTGCGTGGAAACTTCAGCTTGGCGGGGGCTAGGGGTTTGCTGGCCTACAGGCATGTTATTCTTGACGACTTTGGTGAGGGGGCCGTGCTGGAGGACCCCAACATCAGCATGTTGCTACAGTATCACGACAGGGGGCTTGTGGCCAAGGTTAACGACCGCCTTCAGACTAAGATATTCCCTCTGAGGGGGGTCATGTTTGTAACTGGGGGCTATGCGATAAACCTTCTGAGGCTGTCAAGCTATGTGGATAGGCTGTTTTTGCTTAAGATAGCTCTCTCCCGCAACATGATGAATACTATGAGCGCGGTTTTCAACTCTCTTATCAAGGACGCGGATTACTACCGGTGGGCCTTTTCGCGGCTCTACCTCTATTTCCATGAATACTACCAATCTCTAACCACTTGGCTTCACATGCCGTGGAGGCGTGACGATATTTTTGTAACTGAGGCTATCAACTACCTCATTATGCGGACCTTGGATGGCACTAAGGAACCTACGCTAACGGTGGAAAACATGGCGCAAAATGCAAAGAGGCATGCGGCCGATGTCCACATGGCTATACTGCTTCAGATTCTTAGGGCCGTGCTTAAGAGGCGTGCCCAAGGGTTTGACAAAATCAAGAATAAAGTGTTCAAGTTCAAGGGCCAAGATACGGAGTTTTACCATGTGCAATATGTCCATAGGCTGGAGATACCCTCACAAATAGGACACGGCACAGAAAGCGTGTCTGAGACTGTGTCTATAGGTGCCACTAAAACAGTGTCCAAGAGCGTATCCATGAGTAGAGCCAAGCAATACGCATCTCCGTCAATGATTCAAGCCATCATAGATATGTACCCCTACCTAAGCGACTACTTTATAGTGGCGGCCCCCGACGGTAAGAACTATAGTGTCTGGGTAAAGGCCGACGCAGTAGATGAAGCCATTAGGTGGCTCATATTTACGCTTCAGGAGCATGCGCCTCACTACCTTGACAACTTCCCAACCTTGGTTGACGAAGTGGTGCGTAAGGCGTATGAGGATGTGATGCGTAGGCTGGAGGGCGATAAGTTTAAAAATGAATGATTTTTCTTGAATTAGTGCGCGGCTTGTAAGTTGCCGCGCACACCCCAGCGCTGACGCGCCGCCCCCGGGTGCCCGGCGTGGCGCCCGGGGTTTAGTTTCACCCAGTCTAATTGTCTTGTAAATACCTAATGAACGAAATTTATATGTCGGGCAGGTTTGGGGGGTATATGGAATTTGTTAAGCTGATAACGGCGGTTGTCTATGCGTACTTTATAGTGTCATCGATTTTTGGGGTTTCCAACATATGGGTGGATATTGTGCTCTATATGGTGTTGATGGTGTCGGTGGTCTATGCCACAGAAGTCACTATGGCTCTCAGCAACGCTAGGATTTGGTATAACGTCATGGTTGTGTCGGTGGCTATGGCTCTACCTCAGACAGTTTTTGCTGTCAATCTAGCTGTTAACGGTAAGCCGGTGGCGGCTTGGATAGATACGTTGGCTAGCACTTTGGTAGATGCCATGCTGGTTACGGCTGTGCTCCGTAGGCATGTCGTGGGGTCTCCCTTGGTTAGGTCTCCCTTGGTCGTGACTTTCCTCTTTGCGTGGTCCATATTGGCGGTGGGGCTTAACATATTGGCTTGGCACCCGGAGCTTTACAGCATTGTACACTTTCCCTTGTTCTACGTGATTGCGGGTTTGCTTCTGCCTGTTATGCTTGTTATAGGTAACGTGCGCGGCGTGCCTAGCGGTAGGGATATCCTCATGCTAGCTAACAACGCCCTAGCCACACTGGTGGCCTCTTACATGCTGTCCGGCGCCATTGCTCAGCTACAAATCACTGAGGTCCAGTTGGGGGTGGTATCAACTATCTTGGCCACTTTACCGGACTTTTTTGTTGGTATGGTGATAAGAGGCACGATATCAAAAATCCTTAGCTCTGAGGCAGGTGACCAGGAGATGGTGTATACCATGCTGGCCGCGGCCGTTCACGACCAGCTGACTATTCCCGGCTTAATCATGATGCTGGTGCCCCAAGCCATGATGTATTACCCCCACATGTTCAACATCGTGGTGGTGGTCCTCAAATTCACGTTGCTGGATAGGAGGGTATTCTGGCTTCTAGGCATACCAGTATCTCTTATGGCTCTGGTAGCGCCTCCAGTGTAGCCTTTCGGAAAACGACGTTTTTACTCTTTACAAATATCCAATGAAGCATCTTGACTTTTTTCTAGGGTGTGGGGCGGCAACGTTGCCACGGCGGACTCCCGCTTTATTTTTTGACATGTGTAAAGAGGTGAGAAAAAGGGGGCCTTACTTGTTTGGGCTGGCTTTGTGGGCTAGATATACAAATTTGTCCGTCTTTACGTAGGGCTCTCCGTATATCAATCTCAATAGGTGGTTTAGAAACCTTAGGGTAAACAGGGTGGGCGATATGGGCGGTATGGGGATTATCTTTGAAAAGAATTTTCGGGCTTGGGGGTCTGAGGCTATCAGTTTGTAGAGCTTAAGGGGCGTTATATATCTCAAGTTGTTCGTTGTGACTAGGCGCTCTACCTCTTTTATCATGGCACTTAGTAACTGGCGGTATTGGTCCATGTCTGTGCATACCAAGGCCACTCTGCCGAATATCACCCTCTTTATGCGGCCTTCTTTTTCAAGCATGTAGATGTACATTTTCGCCACACCATGGGACAGCCCCAGCCTTTGCTGTATCAAAGAGCTGGTCTTACAGCCGTCGGAGACCAACGCCAAAATGCTTTCTAGGCGCTCTGCCACTTTAGGGCTGTGGCCTTTAGGCATATCTATCCGATATTAGGGATTTTTAAATGTTGGCAATTTAAGGTTGGGTGGGGTTACTGCGGGTTACGCTTTCGGCTGGGGCTGGGCTATATTGCCATTTATTACGTAATATACTGTCTTTTTGCCTTTAACGTAAGGCTTTCCGTATAGTTGCTTCAGTAGGTGGTTGAGTAGCGATAAAACGGCGGCATTTCTATAGTTTACTGTTGTCAACTTTGCTATGAGTTTGAGCGCTTTGTGGTCTTTGAGGACTAGTCTGTAGAGTCTAATGGGGTATACAAACCTTAGGTTGTGGCTTTCAACTATCCTCCGTATTTCCCGGAGTAGCATGTTGATTAAATTGCTGTAGTCATCATCACTTAGGCACCACACGGTGACCTTTCCTAGTTTCCAATACTTTACCCCATCACGCGTCAACGTCTTCAGCACATAGTAAGCCATTTCATATGTTGTGCCTAATTGCTGTTGCACGTAGGCCGTGGATTTACAGCCGTCGGCTAGCAACTCCAGCACGGCCTTTTTGCGGTTTTTTACTCTTTTTGTGATGCCGCTGGGCATATCTGTCTGATATTGTGGGGTTTTAATGGTTTTTGCTGGGGGTTAGGGATATTAAGGGGTGCGCCGGCATGTCCAATGCTTGTGGCTCTGATATATGTGAAACGGGATTGCCCTATTTGCCAGTCTTTTCTTAGGCACACCATAATCAAGGGGGCCACCGCACGTAAATGCGTGCCACTTATATTTAAGGACGTGGACATGGTGCCTCTCAGTGAGAAAAGGCAGGTCTGGAGCTATGAGTTTGACCCTAACCTAGGCCTAGTGTTTAGGATTTATGTGCCTTTCCTCGTGATAGCCGACGTTGATGAAAAGTATGCTGTTAAGCAAATTTTCTTTAAGGCCCCCCTAGTACCTAGGACTCCCTTTGGGTTTAGTGAGCCGGAGGTGAGAGAGGTTATTTATACCACATATTCATGGTGTGGATATGGAAAAGCCTTGTCAAAGAATGTTGAACCTCCTGGAGGTGCTGAACCACTTGAAAAACCAAGGCGGAGAAGGCGCTCGCCACGCACAGAGGATAATGAATGAGGTGGTTAACGGCCGCATGACTCTAGAGGATGCCCTTAAGGAGGTTAAGCGACTTAAAGTCTCTCTTTTCTAGCTTTTTGTCATGAGGGTTAGGCGGATATTGATAGTGCTGGCGGCGATATTGGCGTTGTTGATTATTTGCTGGTTATTTTGTAAATGTCCTACGGGGGAGCCTAAGGTGTTGGTGGTTGCATCTCTTAGAGAGAGTGAGTATATCGTGCCTCAGGGTAGCTGGTATATTTTTGGTCCACTGTCTGGGAGCAAGATTAGAATCACGGCTAATGTATCCATGGATGTTATGGTGGGGGTAGCTAGTGCAATATTCATGGCTACAGAGTTTCCTAATGGCTCGGTGACGTGGCGGGAGATTTGGGGCAATATTTCTTTGGTTAGAGATGGCGAATATTATGCCGTGGTCCTCAATGACATATGTTATGCTGGGCAACTATCTCATTTTGCTGAGTGGGTCTTAGTGGTGCCTGAGGCGGTGGGCACAGTCGGCTTGTATGAAAACTTATGCAAAAAGGCGGCACGGTATCCAGTTTACTGGCGTGGCGATATTCGCATTGATTATGCAATTTTCGACAATACGGCGATATTGACTATGCTTTTTGGCCTACACGGAGGGGGGTCGGCTAAGGGTGTGCCGTATAATCCGGCTAGGACACAGTTTATACGCTACTACTATCAAAACACGCAGTCGGTGTATTTACATTTTGACGCCTATGAAAAGAGGGTTGACATAAACAACACGACGTATGTTATATACATGCGGCCGGCCGTGTGGATTGCAGTAAAGCCGTCGGCCGACGCAACTATCGAGGTATCAGCTAGGGATGATTAAGTCTATAAAGATTAAAAAAGGTGTCTTATTTGCTCTATGCATATTTTGCGCATTCCGTTGCCTATGATTTTGGCTTTGGTCATTGGGATAACCGCCACGCTATATTTGACGCTAGACGTAATCCCCCCTCCCTTTATACCGACTATACCAAATGAGAATATAGTGCTTAATCTGTCTGAGGTGAGGTGGGTCGTGGTGGGTCCTATATACGGTAGGTTCATCAGAGTGGTGTCTAATGTATCTATGGATGTGGTTGTCGGTGAGGCGTCGGCGGTGGCGGCTTATTTGCCGGCCATGCCGTCTGACCATATAACATATTATGCATTCAGAGGCCGCTATCACATAATCAATAAGAGCGGTATATATGCCGTTGTTGCAAATGAGGTGTGTTTTGCGGCTGAGGCGGTTAGGCAACCCAGCGGCATCATAGTAATCATGCCTAAACCTAACATGTCTGGGGAACCTACCACCTACTTATCTGTCTGTGGCGCAGTGGAGGGCGCAGGTCTGTGGAATGGCCGTATTGCGATTGAGGGCTCGCCGCCTACCATGGTTTTTTATCTGTATGGCGGTGAGGCGCGTGGCACCGGCTTAAAGGAGGAATTTGGGAGGTGGGAGTTTGCCCAACAAGTGGCTACTAATGTTACACAGATAGACCTCATTATGGGCCCAATGCGAGATATGTATGGGCGGTATTGGAACGGCACTATGTACTATGACATCATAGAAAAAATGGTATGGATAGCCGTCAAGCCTAACGTCGCGGGGGCTCAGATACGCATTATTGTGCGGCAGTGAAGCTATATATATCGGGGCTATCAACATGCTATGGCTGAGGACCCCCTCCGTGATTGTTTATATCAATTATACTATAGCATGATTAGGACCACGGTGGGAGTCTTTGTGCCGGCTAGGCTGGCACAATGCTTAGCTATTCTAAAGATTCAGCTGATTTTTATTGCTAGGACCACAGGTGATGATGTTGACTTTGCAATGTCTAATTGGGGGTATACGTGTGGTCCTAACTTCTGTGCCGTGCCGGGCAACTTTGCGGAAATTTTGGTCTACGCTAAGACGCGGTTTGGTTACTAGGGCCGTAAAATTTAAAAATCCATATTTCATTAGGATACATGGGCGCGAATAACCAACAACAAACCCAAGACAGAAGCGTGGACTTTTTCACTAACAAAATAGGTTGCCATGTGTCTAGCCCGCTTAAGCACGTGGATATTGTCGGCGAGATTGTCCAAGAGGCGGTGTATAATTTCCTCATTGATGCTGGAGATAAGATGTGTGTGGCCAACAAAATTGGGGTGTGGCGGGTAAACAAATGCGAGGGGTCCTCCGACACTAGCGGCGAGAGGCGCAAATCGCTCTATGCCAAGGTGCCTAAGGGGGTGGGGGTGACGGTATATTTGGCTAACGGTAAGGTTCAAGGGAGGCTTGTGGATATTGGGGTTTATGAGGTACTCGTGGAGGTGGGCGGCGATGTAATCTATATCCATAAGGACCTTGTCTATGCGCTATGCTGGCAGAAGTGAATCGGGGAGATTTTTTACTGGACCCGGTAAGCACGCTTGTAGATAAAGCGCTTAAGTTTGAGGACTCTAGGTGGCAGTGGCAGACTTATGTCACACTCTTTGAGCCGCTCATCACTAAGTATTTCGAGTGCCGTAGGTCCAAGGTGGCCGGGTGCGTCAACCCAGATTGTCGGTTTCAGAGGATTATCGCTTACTACGTGTGTCTAACCCAGTACAAGGGCGCCGACTTGTACTTTGCCCTTAAGTTCTACGTAAAGGCTGGTCTGCCTGTGATTGGGCTTAGCCACCACATAATGCTTAAGGGTGAGGTAACTGAGCATAGGTATTACCCGGCCATTGACTGGGATAGTAACTTGCCCCCTCCCAAGGAGCTTTTAGAGCGTGCGGTTTTTTGGTGGCGCTACCGCTCTGGCACTAAGGGGATAGAGGCGTGGCATATTGTGCTACCGTATAGGCGTCGGTGGTATCATGCAATTTTCGATATGAGGCCTTATACCGACAAGATGCATTGGGCTCTTACAGCTAGGCGCATAATCAAACAGGGGATTTATGAAGACTTCGGAATTCTTAGGGTTTGGCGGCTTGGCGATGAATTGATTGACTACTACGCATCCGATGACCCCATGGCGTGGCTTAATCTAAGACTTAGAAGACTATTCTGGCTGAGGGAATATGAGCGCCTTCGATGAATTCAATGAGGGCTTTGAATTAGACGTGTCTGACACACCGGAGGAATTGGTGTTTGAAACCGAGGAGGCTATCGAGGAAATAGAGTCTGAGGAGTCTAAGGGTGATCAGCCTAAGGGGTCTGAGCCGGAGGAGATACGTATGTGGGCTGAGGATAAGGCGCGTAAGGCTGTAGAAGAGGGTAGGCCGGTGAGTAATTGGGGCGAGTGGATTATGGGCTGGAGGACTCCTGGCGCATCTGAGAAGAAGATGGAATTCATGTATTGGTATACTAGGACCTATCTGGAGGAAGCTAAGGACATTAGGCCGGATATCGCCGACGCCTTGGCTAGAGGCTTGGCTGGTCTGGCTTACGGCAGGCGTGACTGGCTGGCATCAATGCTTGACCCAGAGGTTATGAGGCAAATCTATTATGACCCTGAGGTGGCGAGGATATATAGTGAAACACGTAACATGCTTAGACGGGCCTCCGACTACTACATATCTATGACCACCATGGAATTGGGAAAGGTGGCGGATATACTGGCGGAGGCTAAGGCTAGAGGTGAAAAGCCGGATGTGGTGGCTAGACAGATTGCTGAGGCCGTGTCTAGGCTGGCCCCCAAGAGCCTCTATTTTAACCTCTACTACATTGGTCGGTCTATAGGTGACGTATATGTTCTTCAGGTGGCTAGGGAGCTGTCCAAAATGAGGCGTAAATAGACTTAAATATCACTGTGAAAACCATTTCATGCCAGCTCTTAATATAACGGAGATCATCATCGGTGACTATAACACACAACAAGTGTTGATTACTAACATCGAGTGGATGCTTCTGTTTGCCTTTGTGTTAGCTGTCATGTTTACACTAGTTGATAGGGAGAGTAGGACGTCGGCGAGGCACTTTATCTCAGACTTAATGGTTAGGTGGGGCTTGGCCGGCTTGGGCCTGTGGACCATAGTGCTAATATTTTTTGGGCTCTATGAATTGGGGCTTCAGAGGGGCTTATTCCATTCCATTCCCTTTGTCGGCATTGCCGAATACGGTGGCGTGTGGGGCGTAGCCATAAGCGGCGCTATTGCCTTCTTGTTTTTTGTGTCTAGCTTGTTCTTTCAGGCGTTGATAAGGACCCCAAATGTGATTAAGGTCGTGCGGACTCCGTATCATCCTTATCTGGAGGAATATGCGTGGTACCTCTACCAGTGGTGGCTCTACTACCAGCAACACCAATACCACTACCAGGAGCAACAACAACAAGAGGAATACGCATACGCTACCAATAAGCAACGTGACAGGTCCTTTTAATTGTCTATTATAGACATGAAAACACAAACCAGGTCCAAGAAAAAGAGACCTAAGGACCTAGAACGCCTATACCTGGGGCCTATCCGTAGAGATGGCATCGTGGTGGTCATAGAGGGCGGGAGGTCCTACAACAAACAGGAGATTCTAATGAGGGCCTCAGTTTTCCTAAACATGGCTGAGAGGATTGAGTGCGAGGTCTGCGGCCGCATCTATGACGGCACCAACTATTTCATGGTAGAGTACACCGGGCTCTTGGATAGGCTTAGACATGCCTACTGTGGTGACTGTAAGCCGGAAATCAAAAATCTAGTGGACACCATCTATAGTATGGCATGACGCCTAGAAATCCCTTTGGGCGATACCGCAACAAATACCTTAACAGGTTGCTTATTGCCACGGCTATCGCGCTGGCTTTGTTCAGCTATATGGTGGGTGTGTATGCCTACAAATTGCCGCTTATCTTTCCCCAATGGGCCTTGGCGTTGATTGTATCAACCATATTTGCTGGGTTTGTGTTGTTCTATCTGGTGTTTGCCATCATGTTTTATGCCTGGAATACCGCGTACTTCTGGAGGCTGGAGAGGCTCTATGAGGTTAACCCTAGGCTGGCGGTGAGGTATTTTGCTAAAGATTACTATTCTGAGGAGGCCAAACTGGTTAGAAAGGCCCTTAGGGCTTTCGGCCTATCTTAAACACGCCTTTTTTCCTCTTTACAAACATATAATGCATCTATTTGACAAATCCCTAAACTTGGTTTGGCTTTTATCTCTCGGTGTTGTCTGGGGGGCTTTCCGCTTTACCTCGGCAACGGCGACTGTATATCTCGATGATAGATTTATATGTGGGTCGGTTCTATGATTTGTGCCTAGGATAAAAATTATCGATAGGATGTCGGGAAAAACGTGGGATGCTGAAGTAGATACGGAAAAGCTGTGTCTGTCTAACGTGTGGGCCACCATGTTTGGCGTGTCTCAGAAATGCCTCCCAATGACTCCGGATAGGTTTGCACAACTCATGCGCTATGTGAGGCCGGGGTTTGGCTCTGTATACGTGGAGGCATTGGTACTACCGGACACCATCAGAGTCTTCGTGGCGGACCTTGTGATAATTTCGCCTAGGGGTGTTGACGTTATGGAAATGTTTTATGACCTGAGGCTGGGTGAGGTTGGCATCACTTTCAGCAACGCCTTTATGCCGGTCCGGATTAATTGGGAAAACGCTAGATGTGAGGGGCGGACTTGTGTCATCTTTGGGGCTTTGGTGCGCGACGACAACGTCCTTAGGCATGTGCCGATAATCTATGAGAAGGAATACCTGGAGTGGCTTAGGGCTATGCTGGCTAAGAGGCCGGCTGAGACTTGGGAGGTGATTATGCAAAGGCTTCAGATATATGAGAGCACGCTTAACCGGTTGCTGGAGGAGCTCTCTAAGCTGGCCGACAGGAGTGCCTATGAGCTGGCTGTATCGGTGATTCAACAAGCACGCAACATAATGACACAAATTCAAGCTTTAACTCAGCAACCTAGGGGTGGTGGGCAGGCGTGAACAACATCAGAATTAATTTTATATATGGCTGACACATCTATAGGTTATGCGTATAACTAAGTTGCCAATTCCCCTACTTATCGCGGCCGCGGCGCTTACCAGCGTAGCGGTTATTTACGTCTACCTAACCGGGCCACGTTTACCGATATACACCGACCCTAATTTTACAACACCGTTGTTTTCTGGCGTGGTGTATCTGTGGCGCGGCGCGGCTTTCCAATACACTTTCTCAGCTGATAGTCCGGTATCATTGACATACACATCGCCGTATTCTCTAATCTACCTAACAGGTCCGATGACTAACATCACAATAAGTGCTGGCAACGAATGGATTGTATACCCGCTTGGTGAAAGGCCTCTGTATATACGCTACATGGTGATTGGACCGAATACATATTATGTTGTGTATAAGCTAGTAGAGGTGACGCCTGGGAATAATTCATTAATAGCAAACCTTTCTATGGATTTATCAACAACAAACCTTACTATGTGGTTGCCTCAGGTGTTTGACCTAAACGACCCATTATCTGACCGAGAGCTCAATGCGATACATACGCTGGTATCATATTATTATGTGTATCGTGTGGTAGCAATACAGGTTAACAGCACGCATATAATATATACTTTGGCATATCCACAGGAATATATGGGCGACTACTATCCGTTTACCGAGTCAGTTAGGTTGCCGACCCCAACGACTGGTAGGACTATCAACGTTAATAACAACCTTGTTACTAGTTCATACAACGTTGGGTCAGCCGTGTATACGGTCATAAGTCTACCGTATCAATATTTTGCTATAACACCGTCGGAAACAACCACTCTCACGATATACGTAAGCTAGCGCTAATATCTTATTCCCAGTGTTAACCCAAACCTTTTTGATGTTGTCGGTTTATAGCTAAAGCAAAATCTAGCCATTTACGGTGGGGAGGTGGTCACTAACGTAAGAAAAGTTATAAATGCGTAGCATATCTATGGGTATGCCTGCAAAACATATCTCTAAGCTGTGGAAAGATAAGAAGCGTCTTCTACTCATTGCGTCGGTGGTGCTGATTGTGGCGTTGATTGCATATGCCGCACTCTGGATGGGTGGCGGCGGCATAGGCGGCGGTGGTGGTGGCCCTGGAGGTGGTGGTAGCGGCGGCGGAGGCGGTGGAGGTGGCGGCTCCGGCGGTGGTGGAGGTGGTGGTGGTGGTGGTGGTGGCGGCGGTGGCGGTGGCGGTGGTGGTGGTGGTGGCACCACTACTACCACTACGACAACCACCACTACGCCACCTCCCGGGGATGTTCTCTATCCTACATCCAATATATATAATGGGTATAATGTCATATTCATAGAGGAACATGTTAAAGAGGAAGATGGACACTACGTAGTGAGGTCTAGCTTGTCTGGCACGTTTAGGTCTCTAGTAGCCTATGGCGGTTCAAGCGTAACGGGTAACATAACATACGGTACCGCCTACATCACTTTCGGCTACTACAAGATACCCGTGGTGGGGTTTGCCAGCACTAACGCAACAATTAAACAGGATTTCCCAGGCATGAAAGTGAGGCTTACGGCTGACGGCGGATATGTGGTCTACACTCCGGTCGACATGGCCGTATACTACCGGAGGTATGCGTTTAACATAAGTGGCACTACGGTGTATGTGTGGGTGCCGGCTAAGAGCCTGCCTAGCATATTAACCACCGAGGCATCTCAGCACGTCTATATTGACCCAGAAACCGCTTTCTACTATATCAACGGCGTGCCTTATAGACTTACAATCGATGCGCCTCCGACTAGGACATATGTAGGTGTCCTGAGGTCGTGGGTGTTGTATGCTAGCAGATATGGCAAATACGTTTTTCAGATAAACCCATAGTTTAGTGGCGAAAGTTAAACGCTACCAAACAACGATTTTTTGTAAAAACCGAAAGCATTGCACTTTAGGTGGGGGGTTAGTCCACGCATTACGGGGGAGGCTGTTTGAACCCCGCCGACGCATTTCATTGGTGCAATATCAAAATCTGGATAGTGAGGCACAAGAATTATAAATATGTAGATTAGCTAGGGCCATGTCTAGTAATAACGTTAGGCCTAGACGTAGCATAGGGAAAGGCACAATTGCCGCGGTGTTAATATTGGTGATGTTGATAGGTTATGCGATATATATGGCTCTTAGTGGTGGGGGTGGTGGTGGGCGTAGCACCACGAACACAACGGTCACGGGCACGCCATCCACCAGCACAACGGTCACGGGCACGCCATCCACCAGCAACGTGCTCTATCCTAACGGTGACATTGTTAATGGATATGACTTGATTCTAGTAGAGGACCATGTGTCTGTTGCAAATGGGCAATACCATATAGTTGCATCGGCCATAGGGGCGTTCAAGTCTCTCGTGGCCTATGGCGGGTCAACCGTTTCTGGCAATATAACTAATGGGGTCGGCATCATTAAGTACGGTGGTTATATCATACCGGTTATAGGGTTTGCCTCTACCAATTCTAATATCACTCAAGATTTTCCAGGCATCAAGGTGAGGTTGGACACTAATGGCGGCTACGTGCTTTACACACCTATAAGCATGGCCGTCTACTATAGGCACTATCAATACAACGTGTCCAGCACGGTGGTCCACGTGTGGGTGCCAGCTAAGACCCAGCCGACCACATTGGCTAGCGCGTCACTTCACGTGGTTGTTGACCCACAATACGGCACATATTATATCAACGGTGTGGCCTATGGGCTCGATGTCGGCACGCCTCCCAGGCAGTATAGGGGAATATTGAGGTCGTGGCTTGTCTACACTACGGCTGGCGGTAAATACGTATTCACGATTAATCCATAAACTTATTTAAGGGCTAGCCATTTTTTTCTATGTCAGCTATCGTGGAAACTATCGGTAAGTATGGCATATTGGGCGTAGCGGCCGCTTTTGTGCCTGCCTTTGTGCACGGCGCTATGGCCGGTGCCGTCGGCTTGTCTGGTAATCCAGCTATAGCCACTATACAGATTATCGCCTATATGGCCATTGTGGTTCATTGGGCGAGGAATAACGTGGTTGACGGCCTACTGGCGGGGGTGGGGCTGGCGGCCGGGGTAATTGCTGTCAGCCAGGTTCACGATTTGGCGGTTCAGGGGGTGCTCTACGGCCTAGGCGTGATGTTGAATACCATCATTGACTACATTATTGCCGGCTTTCTGATGGGGCTGGCTTATGGGTTTTTGATGGGGATTTCCCCCACGGCCATACTCGCTGGCTTGGCCGGCTTTCTGTTTGGGGCCTTGATTATGCTTCTGGTTAGGGTAGGGAATTTGCTTACCGAGGCTTTAGAGTTGGCCGTATCGGCGCTGTATAAGAACTTAAGCATTGGCTACGCCGCGCTTTTAGCGCCGTTTGTCGGCGGGATATTTATAGGGGTGCCTATCGGCGCCATGGTGTTGGTCTTTGGATTTGCTCTAGCTATGGGGCTTGGGTTTGCTTTGGGTTTGGCCTTGGCGTCTTTGCTCTTTATGTTCGGCCTTGTCTGGGCATTTATCGGGTTTATCCTCGATTTGGGGCTTTTCGTGGCGGCTCTTGTTATATTTAAGACTTTCACGAAAAGCCGGGATGTCATAGAGATTTTCCTGGATTTGGCCGTGGTGTTTATATTCAAGTTTATTGGGCCGGCTCTCTATGCGGCTGGCTATGCTGGTTTGTTGACCAGGCATAGGGTTACATCCCTCTATCTCATAGCTCTGGGGGCCTTGGGGTCTGGATGAAATGGTTTACACATGTGATTTGGGGCGCATTTTTTCCTACCGTGTTAGGCGCTAATGTATATGAGGCGGCCTCATTGGCCTTGGTCCATACCGTGTTGACTGACTCTTTGGGGCATGTTAGACGCGGCATCTACATTAGGCGCGCCCCCTACCACGACGCATTATCGATTGCGTTGGGCTTTTTGATTGCGTTTATTATGCACAATCCACTATACCTATGGCTGGGGGCTATTCATGTGGTTCTTGACTGGCTGTCTCCTGGCAGGCTGGGTGTCAGCTATATCTACTCTCTGATATGGGCTTTGATACCGGCATTAATTTTATATATATGTGGTGTCAGACTATAGCATGCGGTTAAGTAAAATTCCGATACCGATGCTCTTGGCGGCATTGGTAGCTACTACGGCTGTAGTGGTATACCTTCAGCTGTCGGTCATCTCAGCCCCTGTGGTGGCAGACGACAACTTTACGTCAACGTTGATTGCCGGCACCCCCTTCCTATGGCGCGGCGCCGCTACTGAGATAACCATATCCTCTAATACTACAATAAATGTGGCGTATATGCCTGTGGGTCATGTAGTCTATATAAACGGCCCTCTTGGTAATTCATCTCTTGGGTCTGGTAAGTGGTTGATATACCTAAAAAATGGTCGACCTCTTTTAGTGGAAAAAGTTTCTTATCCAGACGGCTACAATGCGTATCACGTATTCAAACTGGTTAATGTGAGTAGGGTTGACTCTCTGACTGTTTTGGTGCCTAAAGCATTTGACTTATCCGACACGTTATCGGATGCTGAGTATAACGCTATGCTGAATAATGGTGTGGGTTCTTCAGTATATCGTGTTGTTCAAGTCACCACTAACGGCACACATATAGAGCTCCGGCTAGGTAATGCATGTAGTGCTCAGATTAACCAAACGATCTTTGTGCGCCTGCCTCAAACCTCCGAAACTACATATACTGAAATCACATCTAGTGGATATGGCGTGAGCTACGTGGTTAATAGCACTACCGTATCGGCTTACCTTATGCCGTATTATCACATAGTGATAACCCCGAAGGCTAGTGCCAGGGTGACCATAACAGTTAAGTAATCCCCCCTTTTTTTGCGATAGATAGACAAATAGTTTTTAATATCTAGCTTAATTCTAGACCATGTTACTACCTGAGGGCGCTGGGTTGTTGGGATTGCTGGCTATCGCGCTACTGAATAGGAGGGCTATACCTATTGCTCTGATTACGCTTTTTGTATCCGCGGCTGTGGCTGTGGCTGGCGCTAACGTATATGCGGCCTTTACGCCCCTCATAGCTGGGGCTATAGCCCTCTATGCATTGAGGCAGGAGGAAAGGGTTATAGAGAAAGTGGTGGGGCTCTTTCTGGGTCTGGCTATTATATGGGCTTCTGACAACACGGCTATAGCCCAAGTGTTAGCCGCGATATCTTATGAAATCGTGAAGCCTTTCTTTGACGCGCTAGTTAATGTATTGGGCGTAATAGGCTTTGGCGGTGTATTGGGGGCCTTATTGGCGTGGTCTTTGCTATCGCCTAGGCTTATGCATATTGCTGAGGAGGAGCCTATTACATCGATGGGATATGTGTTGCTGGGCTCTATCGTGCTGGCCGGTGCCGTTGCGGCTGTGCCGGCATATGTGGCTTTGGCCATGTCTATCGCTCTGCTTAACCAATTCAGCAGAGCTCTTAGAGGCAATATGGAAGCCCTTGGCGAAATTGCGCCTGCATTGTTCATATTGGCCGCCATTATTCCACGCACTACACTGGCGCCTTTAGGTGCTGTATTGGCCGTGATTGAGCTGGCTTTTGGCGTCCTTAGTAGGCGGCACCTGGCTGGTGCGGCTATGTGGGCCACGGCGGCTATGCTGGTGGCTGGGCTATGAGCACGCTTAGGATACTCTCTAAGGTATCGATAGAGGCGGTGGCGCTATCTATAGCGATTGTGATATTTGCCATATTGGGCTTCAGCTTATCCACTATAGTGGGCGCCGGATTGGCTTACCTAGGCATTAGGGCCTTAATGAGGTCGTGGGTGCTTGACCACCCCCTCCCCTCACCAATGCAGGTCTTCATCTATTTGCTGGCATTATTCGGCCTTATCGGAGGCACACAGTTTGTCGTGTTTGCGGCGGTTTTGATTGCGGCTTTTCTACTTAAGGAGGCGAAACTTAAGGCGCCGACTGTGGACGGCCTTATTGAGTCCGCTAAAATGGCTTTGCTTGGCATAATTATGCCCGTGTTTGGATTGCTGTTGCCGATAATTCCGTTCTATGAGGCCGGCAGAAAGTTTAGATATGACATAGTGGGCGCTTTGGCTCTCGTGTTGCTTATTATAATTGGCGTTTTTGGCATGTATGCCATTGTTCCTATGGTGAGCGTTGAAAAAGCTAATCTCTTATCTATAGGCGGCGTATTTAATGATGCCTTTGCTGGATTGCTGGGGCCTCTGTCTCAGTCTAACCCACTGATTTGGGTTGGCGTTATTTCTTATGAGGAGTTCATTGGGAGGGTAACTCCCTTTGCTAATGCTATGTTTACGCTTCTCCACTTACCGACTAGGCTGTGGGCTGGCTATCGGATGACCGAATCCGACTTGTTTGCCGTAGGCGTTGCGTTTATTGTTTTGTTGGCTATCAACTTCGGTGCTAGGTGGCTCTGGGGTCTTTACCAGAAGCACGGCATTGTGGTGTCTATAATGGGCCACGCTTTCTATAATGCGGGGGTCTCTGCGTTTATTGATTTGCTTGAAGGCAACCCATTGAATATAGCGATATTGCTGTTTCTAGGTCTGGTAGGATTTATATACTCACTGGGTCGGAGGGTAATATGATGCGGTATATATTGGCCGCCATAGCATTGCTGGCCGCGCTGGCTGGCGTCGGATATGTGGTGCAAAAACACAATGCTGTAGCTTACGGCGTATTTGACGGCGTTGGCATTGCGAGTGAGGGTCACTATTTCTTGATTGATGGTAGGGCTGTTAAAAGTCCGATAAACGCTACAATTCTTTATGGCAAATTCATCTTGTGGGGAGGCTACCTCATTAACGGCACAGAGGTTAAGCCTAGACACGTAGTGGCGGCTGTCGTGACCAGCAACGTGGTTGTAGTGTCTGGCGGCGTTCAGGTTCTGACTGGCGAGGTCTACACACTAGGCAACTATACCGTGGTCACTGGCAACCCGGCTCGTGTGCTGGTTATAGACGGCTACGTATATCACCCTAAGTAAATCCACCTTTTTCCTCTTTACAAACCTATAATGTAGCTATTTGACATTTCTTGAAATTTGGTTTGCTGTTTATCCTTCGGCACTGTCTGGGGGTTTCCCGCTTTGTCTCGATGCACATTGCGATGATAAGAGTTATATATCTATGAGATATGTGTGCCGTGAGACTTGGGATAATAATCATGGTTATGCTGGCGCTTACTGCCGCGTACTATCTAACTACAACCATGTTTAAGCCATCACAACCTCAGGTTGTCGTGGTGAGGCCCTCTGGGGCGCAATCCACGGCGCAAAATACCACTCAGCCAGCTGTGCCGACGCCGGTGGGCGGCTCTACTACTGTTTGTGTCAAGGCGTTTTATCTAAAGGTGGAGAGCATATCTATATGTGCCGACGTGGTCTATAGCATGGCTAAAACAGATGACGGTGTTATCGTGGATTTTCAGGGGGGGCTCATCAGCGGCTCTTTTGCGTTTACGTCGGCACCCACATGTGTCGTGTCAACCACGCCCCAGGGTGTTCAAATTCCGTGTAGGGCTCAAGTCTTGATTCCCGTGAAGTAAGGTTTTTTAACAGCTAGTTATTTGGGGTTATGGTCTGGGAATTCTTAAGAGGCTCTACCAATCCGCCCAACAATGTGTGTGTAGTGACGCCCACGGCCCCCTTTGACTTCAGTATCCAATGTAATATTACACAGGAGACTATAAGGCAAATTGTGGATAAGGATAAGGTGTGCATTATAGAGCGCGATGAAAAATCGGGAATGCTAATGTCCTACTGTGGGCAGGGTAAGGATGTTGCGGCTAGACTGTTTAAATGAGTGCGTTGCGTAAGGCCGTTGTATTAATCTATCTGGTTTTTTTGGGCTTTTCGTGGCTTCAGTTGATATGGTTTGTTGGGTATCCTAGCGTGGGGGGTTTTGTCTTGACTCCTAGCTCGCACCCGTTCATACCTCCCTTCTCTCTTGTGATTGTAAAGCCCTCTAATACATGCAATGGCTGGGCTGTAAAGCTTATTGAGGTTAGCTTTTTCGGTTCTAAGCTCTACCTGCCGGTTGTGCACTATTTTGCCAGGGTGGGGTCTACCACCTATGAGTATTTCAACTACTACATGCTTACGGACAACGTGTGGAATAACGTGGTTAACTATTTCTATCGGCTGGTTGACCCTAAGTGGGTGGCTATGCAGTACAACGGACAGTGTGTGGCTGAGGTCGTGGCCGTAGTGCCGGCCCCTATTGTCATTATTATAATGGTCGTTGCTTTGACTACCGCAATTTACTATAGGGGCAAAAGGGTGTGGTGATTCTTGACATTTCCTATTGATAGTCCTAGAAAAATTTAAATACATGGACAATACCTAAGGTCATGTCATACAATATAAGTGGTGGAATGCCAGTAGGGAGCTACGTAGGGAGCTACCCAGACTCGGTCCAAGGCACTCCCTTTGTGGAGGCGGCTGAGGAAAAGTACAAGCTACGCTACGCGCTTGGCGTGTGCACCGCCTTGAGGGAGGCGGACCCGAAAGGGTTCGAGGAAACTTTCGGGGCTGGCGATGCCGGTTTGCGCAATTGTGCGCTTAAGGCTGGAGCCTACGCAGATAGGAATTTCGATATCTGGAAAGTCAAGTGGCCTACAGCTCTCCGGGCTCAGATTGCGGCTTTCGCGTAAGTCTAACCCAATTTTTCCCTATTTTTACGGTTTTTGAATAAAGCACTTATATAGTGGGGATATTATCCTCCCATGCATATTCAAACTGTGCTTAAGACAGTTTTAGAGGCTAAGAGGCGTGATTACTATGGTGTTGTCTTAAAGGCGGCTGAGATTTTGGATGAAAAGGACCTATGCAAAATGGCGGCCTTGGTGGTTGCGATACTGAAGTATAGGAAAGCCACCATTGACCCAGTTATCGTGGAATTTGCGGCAAAGTGTTTAAATAAGTATCCTAATCTGATACATGCTTTCGCCAGAATTGGCGTCAGTCCTCCAGACTCTGTGGCAGGTGCTGATTCAGCTATTCCAGTTGCTGGAGGTGGTGGTGAAAAGTCCGCTAACTAGCCTCTTTGTTGGGGCGGTCTTAGCCTTTGGCGGGAGGCACATAATATACGGCATCGGGCTGGCCCTAATGATTTACGGTGCCTTGGCTCTCATAAGTGGGTGGCTGGGCATTAAGCTGGTGCCGTGAATTTCGTGGCGGCTAGCGAGTTGCCTCAGTCTTTGATGAATAAGGACTTTAAGCGGTTTATGCGTGAGTTGCGCGATAGGCTGTTAGAGGCCGGTATATACGTTGATAGGATAAAGGCCGTTACTACGTCGGGGGATATTGTAGTTGTATATAGTGATGCTATAGTGGTAGAGCTCTCATGGACTAACAAGTCGGTGGTTAGGGTTAGGGAAAGGTTTTAAACCCCCGTCTACATTTTTTGTCATGCGTATACCAATACCTCTTATGATAGCGGCGGCGGTGGCTGTGGGGGCTGTGGTGACAATATTGATACAGATTAACATCCAGATATTGGGGTCGTGGGATTCGCGGTATGCCGCATTTAACGGCACTCACGTCAACCAGACAGGTCCTATGATATCCACGACTTACAAGACTCTTTACTTGGGCTATGGTACGGCTTATTTCCAAAATCCGGTTAGCGTCTACTATCTTCAGACAGTTAGGTCTGATTCTGCGGGCGGTGCTAGGGACCTAGGTCGCTATCTGCCTATTAGAGTGGTTGTACAGTCCGGCTCTCTGCCGACCGATACATACCTCACGTGGACGGACCCATATGGTGGCGCTACGCGTAAGCTGTATTTGGTTTCCGGCTCTAATAGGGGCTACGTGCTTGGCATGTATAACGACTCTAGCGGCTCGGGTGTAAACGTCGCCATTCCGGTGTACTACCAGGTAGAGGATTCTCAGGTGCGCCTTTATCCGATGGAAAAGGCGGCGGTGTCTACTAGTGAGGGGTGTAGCATAATTAAGAATGCCGGATTTACCGGCGCATATAACTACATATTTGCTGTGCTTGACAACTATGCTTATGATTGTGCAGATAACTCATGGTCAAGCACCACGGTGGGGTGGACGTCGGTGGCTTCTTCTGTGACTACCGCCTCGCTGTATCCCTCCCCTACATACTACCAGGTGACGGTGACCTCCGGCACCGACACGCTTACGCTTTACCTGTCATACTGGTATGTGGTTGATGCCGACCCAGGGTTTTTCGCCGTTCAGCCGGGATAAATTTATTAATAGAACATTTATTTTTCCTATGCGTCGTGGATTTGAAAGAATCCCGATTCCGCTGATACTCGCCTTAGCGGTGGCTGTGGGCGTGGCAGTCACCATAATTGTTCAGATTACTGTGTTGGCGCCGCCTCCAGCCGTTGTGGCGCCTATTGAGACCTCTGCCACAAGTCTTGACACAGGCTCTAGCACGTATTCCACGTCCGTGTCCGTGGTGTCCGGCTCTTATGCTGTTTACCCCACTTTGGCTGGTCTTGGCAAGCTTCAGCTAGAGGTCAACACGACAGGTTGGTACTACCTCCAGGATGATTTGGTCCTTACGGTGGTGAGGAGGAGCGCGGGTGATGCCAGCTTTACTCTAAGCAATGGCTGGGCTGTATACGTGAAGGAGATTAACACCACACATGCCTTTATACTCTATACGGGACGTACTACAGGCGTAGTGGCTCAGAAAGTTCAAGTGGGCACTACTGGGTGGATTGTCTACCACCCGGTTGTCACGGCTTATGATGTCGACACGTTAAACGCTATTCAGAATCTTATGAACTCTTTGGGATATCAGTATGTCTATGTGTTTCAGCCTAAGTCGGACTATGTGACGTATGACCCCAGCACTGAGACTTTCACTGTATATTTTGACTACGTGGACGATACTGGCGCAGTTACCGCAAAATATTACAGTGTCACCAATACCACAAACTTTGTGCCTATACCTACCACCACGTCCGTTACCGTTAACGGAATTGAGCAAATAGATATAAGCAACTACATCCTCTATCCGGTTTGGGCTCTACTCTACTACCAACCTACGTCTAGCGTTGAATCAGCTCTCACAATTACTCCGGTCCAGTAATTTTTTCTGGGGGCGTAAAATTTTTTAACCCGTATGTTTCTTAGGGATATGGGCGAAACTCCGGAGGGTCCGATGCCTCACAAAAAGAAAAAGTCGGAGGTTGCTGAGCTTAAGCCGATACCGTCTATGTATTTCCAGACGGAATATGAGCTGGTGGTGGACTTGGTGAGGATGTTGCGCGGCATGGGCATATTCATGCATGCTAAATGTCCGCGGTGCGGATATGAGGGCAGTGTAAGCGTGGTGGAGACTAAAAATGGGTATAGGTATTTGGTGATAAGGCACTCTGATGGGGGTACGCACGCGGTGCCTAAAACAGAGATTTCCTCGGTGATGAGAGAGCTCTGTGAGGTCAAAAAGGACCTAGAGTATATCCTTAAGCGCTTTGAGGAATATGAGAAGGGTGCTAAGCTTAAGGTCTGTGTGGAGGGGGGGCAATGAGGCTGGTCGTGGCCGGTGTGGTTCTTGAATTGCTTGACGCCTTGACTACTTTGGTGATTGTTGTATGGGGGTTGGGGCATGAGGCTAATCCACGGCTGTTTTTTGTCAATGAGGCGCCGGTGTGGCTTATTCCGATATTTCTAGCACAGGCGGCTTTTGTTGCTGGGGTGGGGTCTCTGGCATGGCTGGAGAAAAGGCGCGGTTTTATGCGTGCATATTATATGACGGCTATGCCTCTAGCTGGCTACATGGTGCATAAGGCGCTTGTTGTTGCTAACAACGTGGCGGTGGGTTTGTCCGCGGTTTATGGCCTAGGCTTTGACGGCCTTGATTTTGACGTGTCGGAGTTTCTTAAGATGTCCATGGTGGTGGGCGGTGTGACGTATGGGGCGGTGAGGGCTTTGTCTGTTAGGTCTATTTCTGGGGGCGGCCGCCTTGGTCCTTAAATAGACGCTTTTTTCCCTTTCTATTGTTTTTCCACGGCTACGTGGGCAGACGGTAGGGAGCATTTTGAGCCGGTTGTGTCGGGTTGGCTTATCGCTATTGTGGCCGAATTCAAGGGGTATGACGGCTTTTTTCTTTCAATTCTCCCGGCCTCTTTACGTGATGCGTAAAATTTAAAAATACGTATTTCATAGGGATACATGGCAAAAAAGAAAAAGAGCCAAACCCAGGAGGGGCTGGAGGCCCCTCAAAAAGATACTGTTTTTTCTGAGGCGGGTGCGGCCCAAGGGGCCGCCAGCCAAGTCAAAATACCGGATGAGGTGGCGGAGTTGTTCAGGGCTACCATAAAGGTGGCGATGGCGCAACGTAAGGTGTACGGCATAAGCACCACGTTGACGTCGTTGGCTAGGGCGGTGGCTAAGGCCTTGGATAAGTACGTGGACGGCATTCCGATGGCGGTGCTTAGGGAGTTCATTAAGCGTGAGGTTGCGGCCTGGGGCTACCTTGTCACTGAGGCTAAGGTCAGCTATAACGGTGTGCCGTATATAGCTGAGACGGTGTTTCTGTATAGGAGCTTTGATGAGATTGTGGAGATGATTCGGAACGGGCGTGCTGAGACGTTTAAGCCGGTTATCACCCTTGACGGCATAGACCCCATGTTTGACAAGTCGGCTAGTGGGTCTGGCAAATGAGGCCCATGGCTAAGGGGGTCTGGGCGATTGAGGAAAAGATAAGGGAGATGCTGTTAACTGGTGTGGAGTTTCCGCATGGCCGTAAGGTGGCGGCCTCAATTGGGTCGGATATGTTTACGTGGGTTAAGGTTAATGAGGAGGCGAGTCCTAAGCAGGTCGTGGTCGTGTACATAAAATACACAGTGAGGATGACGGTGCATGCGGCTGTCCACGACGATGGTAGGATTGAAATTGAGAGCGCACCGCTTGACACCATGTGTGGAGATGGTGGGGGCTATGGCTAAGGAGGGGACGCTTGTGCACGTCTATAAGACGTGTATCAATATGCTTGGTGATGCTGAATATTGCGCCTCCCTAGTGGAGGTCGTGCTTGAGCTCAGCACTAGGCGGGTGTTTAGCTATACGAGGGGCCGGGATAAGCCTAGGTTCTACTTGGTGCTACCGCGCAACGTTGACTATACGGCTGGCATATTGGTGGACTCGGCAAAAACGTCGGCTGTCATAATGCTACGTGCGCCGCACCACATGGTTCATCTAACATATGAGAGGAATGCGGGGGAGCGGTTTGTGTTTAAGAACGCTTTGGTATTTAACATGGAGGTGGCGGCCGCAATGAATGGGCCGATTAAACTGTCCGATGAGCTGGAGGGGGTGGGCCATGAGGGGGACTAGAGACGCTATGGTGCGCGTTCGCCTTTCGGAGCAATTGATTAGATTGTTGTTGTGCAGGCGCCTAAAAGGGGCCCGTGGCAACCTTTACACTATCAGGGCGCGGCAGATATGTGAGGAAATTAGCGGTGTGGACCAACCCTCTGTGGCGTGTAAGGTGATGGTGAGGCGGTATTTGCTGTCCACGCTATATGAGGCTGTTGTCCATGAATTGACCGACAAATATCGCATAGTGGTTAATGTCGCCAAGGCGTGGGAATTACTGGCTTGTGTGGAATATGAGAATTAGGGGTTATCTCCCAAGGGGCATTGCTCTGACTTGGGTGTTGGGGATTCCTCTGGAGGAATGTGAGGCCGCCCCATCTAGGGATAAGCTTAGGGATATCATTAATCGGTTTATTGTGTTTACGCTAGGGAGCGTGCCGGTGAGGTATGAGGTGCGTGAGCTGAGCCGCTCTTTCCTTATCAGGTTTACGGCTGAGGTGGCTGAGCCGGCGGCTATGTGCCGTAAGAATTCTGATTATGAATTCAAGGATTGCGTATATACATGCGTCTCTAGCAATATACCTCTGGCTGAATGTGAGGAGGCGTGCCGTACGGAGATAATTGAGGAATGTGACAGGTTTGGGCGTACGGCTACCACAATGAACATGAATAGCATAGCGCACGACTTGGCCTCTTTATTTGAGGCGTGCAACGTGAGGTATTATGCACACATGGGGGCCTCTACTAATTTGCATATCCTATCTTTCGTGGCCTTTTTCGAATAGGCCGGCTTTCGAAATACGCCTTTTTCCTCTTTACAAACCTATAATGAAGCTATTTGACAAATCCCTAAACTTGGTTTGGCTTTTTTCTCCCGCTTTGGGTTAGGGACCCCCCGCTTTATCTCGATACAGCTTTCAATTCTCGGGGCCTCTCCCACCTTATCTAGAAACTGGGTGGCAACGTTGGCACGGTGGACTCCCGCTTTATTTTTTGACTTGTGTAAAGGGTTGTGTCTGTGCTTAATTGGCTTTTAAATCGGCGTGCCGTTGGTATTTCAATTCTCCCGACTTCTTTACGTGAGGCGTAAAATTTAAAAATCCTACTTTCATAGGGATACTATGGTGGCTAAACCCCTCCAGTATAACCCCAAGGAAATGAAAAGGGTTTTTTCCAAAATCACGGACCCCACCACGAGGGTTAAGGCCGTGGTGGTGTATGTGCTTAAGGATATTCCTGAGTCCTATGACGTGTGGGTGGGGGAGGGTGTCATAACTATTAGGGCGGTGGGCGGCGGCAGGTATATAGGCGATGTGGTGAGGCAAATCGCATGGTGGTTAAAGGAATTTGGCTGGGTGGCATTCGTGAGGCCGGTGGATAACGGCTATAGGATTGAATACCTCCCGGTGGTGGGCTATGGCTGGTTTTCACGGCGGAATTATATTACGGTGACGACGGCAGGTGGGCTGTAGAGGTTAGGGTTGTCAATACAAGGCATGACGGCAGGCATATTCTCTCTAAGAGGGCCGTATTGAGCCAGGTGACCGCGGAGGTGTTGCGCAAAATTATAGAGAAGGCGGTGAGGCGGGCATATAACGCCACTCCGTAGGCTATGGTGGCGGTGAAAACGTTAAGGCTGGTTAGGTTCTATGAGTGGAATATCAAGACCATAATATTCGTGGCGGTCCACGACACGCCTATTTCCGAGACGGTTATCGTGGGGCCGACTAGGCATTTCACCAGGAGGGTATTGGTTATGACCAACAGGGACATGTCTGAGGCTGAGGCTGAGAGGCTGGTGGGCGAGGTGCTTAAGTCTGACTTGAGGTGCCACATATGCGGCCGCCGCGGCGATTATACTAAGGTTGACCTTAAGAGCGGTAAGGCTGTCTGTGATAACTGTGACCCAACTGCTAGGTATTTAGCGGTATATGAGGCGATTGATATCGCATTTATAGAGACTCGCGGAAATTAGGCCCCTATATCTGTTTTTAAATCGGCACGCCTTTTTCTCTTTCTATTGTCCCCCCGTCTTTACGGGGGGCGTAAATTTTAAAAACTAGGATTTCAATAGGATACATGGAATTCAAAAGGTTTGAGACCACGGTGATTCAAGGCGGTAAGTATATGTCCTTTGAGCATAAGGGGGTGGTTTACTACGCAAAGGCTAGGGATGACAGGGAGACTATCCTATTGGCGGCTAACCACAGGTGGCGGGAGGGCTACCTAATGGTGGTGATATCGCCTAGGGATATAGATGATAAGGAGGCCCATAGGCTAATCAACTACTTCGCTAACGCGTATATCGCGTGTCAGAAGTGTCTTAGGGAGTGGAACGGGAGTGTAAGCTTTCGCATAGATGTAAGGCGCGGTGAACCCGGGCATGTTGTATGCGCCTATTGCGACCCTACGATATTTGACATGGTCCTACCATTTGACTATCAGGAGGTGGCTAGAGGCGCTTGTAACCACAAGCACTCTTAAACTGGACCTTTTTTTGGTCCTTTTCTCTTTACAATTGTCTATATGCAACCTACTATATTTGTAAAGGGCGGATTCGTGGGGTTTTCTAAGGCGTGTGGGTCCTATTCGAGACTCGTGGTTTATAAGCACATATAGAGGCTGACCGCCTTTTTTACTTCATATTTATTAATTAGATATGTCATGGCCCCTTTATTTGCTTTTAAATAGGCGCGCCTTTTTTCTTTCTATTGTCCTCCAATGTTTACGGTATGCGTAACATTTAAAAATCCGGATTTCATAAGGATACATGTCAACCCCAAAAACCCCCCAAATATTCCAGGAAAAAGAGCCCTTTTTCATAGAGCTAAAGGTGGGTAAGGAACTCACGAAATATAGGGCGTGGGTGGGCCCTCACGTGGTGTGGGGCTTAACTAGAGGGTCCGCTGATAAGGTTAAGGCACTCGTGGCGCGCATGGCGCGGGCTGAAGCTGAGCCTATAGAGGACATTAAGTCTCTAGTGGCGGCGGTGGCCGATTACGTGGCCGCGCAAAGTCAGACCGGTATCGTGGACATTGCGGTTAAGATGGCGCGCTATTTCCACTTCGGTGAGAAAATGGTGGTAATGGTAAATGCCCAATATCTGAATAGGTATTATGGCGGTCAGTGGTGGGTAGAGATTAGGGTTATGTTTAAGGGTGATGATGGCTTAAAGTCACTCTCTAGGCACGTGGTAATGCGCTTTATGGAATTCGAGCCGCCGCATATAATTGATAGGGATAAGCTCTATAACGCGTTATTACAGGCGGCACGTATAGCATATAACGCATATAGGAGGGCCGAAAAACACGCATAACCACATATAAGACCCCCCTTTTTGGGTCCTTTATTTGCTTTTAAATCGGCGTGCCTAACATATTTCAATTCTCACGCTTACTTTACGGCACGCGTAACATTTAAAAATCCTCATTTCATAAGGATACATGGCCCAGACAATAACCATGGGGGTGCCGGAAAAAACCAAGTCTTTTTTTGAGAAACACGTGACTAAGGAAGGCACGCAATACATGGCGGTCCACGGTGACGTAGAGATAACTGGGTTCACTACGTCAAAGTCTAAGGCCGTGGTAGAGCGGCTAGTTAAGTACTCGCTAGAGGCGCCTAAGGAGGTGCCGCCTAATGTGTCCATGGCCGCGGATAAGCTTTCTAGCTACGTGGAGGAGGCGATTACGCAATTCAACTCCGATTACGTGTCTCTAAGCATGTCTCTAAGGGCTGGGGAGGCTAAGATGACATTATCCGTCTACTTAACCTACTATAGTGACGACAAAATCACTGAGTGGCGTGGCATTGTAGAGGCATTGGTAGAGCGGCATAACGACATGCGGGAGGTGCGACACGTGGTTAAGAGGCGCATTAGGTTCAGTGACAATATTAACGGTTTCGCCGTTTACAGACAGCTAATTGACGTGGCTAGACACGCCTACGCAATTACTGAGGTTTAAAGGCCGCCTCTTTTTTCGAGACTCGTGGTTTAAAAGCACATTAAGGCGCACCTCCCTATTTTTCTATTTCTATTCAATAAATAGAAATATTACGGCCCCTTTATTTGCTTTTAAATAGGCGTGTTTTTACGGTCCACAGGTGCTTTTAAATCGGCGCGCCCTTCTTCTTTCAACTATCCCGACATTTTTACGCGGGCCGTAACATTTAAAAATCCACATTTCAATAGGATACATGGCATCTCAAATAAACTCCCAAATCCCCCAGAAAAAAGAGCTTTTTTTCATAGAGCTAAAGGTCGGTAAGGACCAGTCTAAGTATAGGGCGTGGGTCGGGCATTACGTGGTGCGGGGGAAGTCCAGGGGCGATAAAGAGGCGGTTGAGGCCGTGGTGAGGCGTATTGCTGAGGCTAAGGTTGACTTAATTGATCAACTCAAGGACATGATAGCCATGGTGTCTGAAAACGTGGCTAAGGCTAGCGAAACTAGCATGGTGGACATAGGGACTGTCATGGGCACGTATTTCCACTTGGGGGAGTACTTGGGCGTAATGGTAAGGCTTGAGAGGCTTAATGGTGCGGCCGGAGGCAGGTGGTGGGGGCAGGTGCGTGTCATGTTTAAGGGGGCCGACGGAAATATGGCGTTATCCAGGCACGTAATAGAGCGTTACGTGGAGTTCTATTCTAACACGGTTAGCTATGACAAAATATACAGCATCTTATGTGAAATGGCGCGCATGGTATTCAACGCATATATCTGGGCCCACAGGAAATCCTAATATCGCGGCCCCTTTTCACCCCTCTTTTTTCTTTACAATTGTCAATATGCTGCATAATATATTTGTAAAGGGTGGGCACGTGGGATTTTTCTAAGGGCAGAGGGTCCTTAATATGCTTTTAAATCAACGTGCTTTAGGGCCCTTTTTCTTTTTTCTTTTTAATAATTAGAAATTAAAAATGGGCCTTTAGGTGCTTTTAAATTGCGGCTTTTTGGGCCCTTTATTTGCTTTTAAATCGGCGCGCCCTTATTCTTTCAACTATCCCGACATTTTTACGGGAGGCGTAACATTTAAAAATCTGCATTTCATAAGGATACATGGTCCGGGCGGTCCCAAAAACTGAAATAATCCACGGAGGGAAAAAATACACAGTTTTTTCTAAAGTCACTAGTCTGGTGCCGCGCACGGAAAATGGGGAGGAGGCTGACGACATAATATTTGGCCGTGAAAACGGCGGCGTGGTTAACGTGGCGGTATTGTCGGCTAAAGAATTGGACACGGAGGCGCTAGAATTGCGCGTTAAGTGGCTTTTGGACACTAAGCCGCGGTGCGTTAAGTGTGGCGCGGCTTATAATGGCAAAAACCTAATGCGCGTGCTGGCTATACGTAATGGCACCTATTATCTGGGCGTGGTGTGTGAAAAATGTGAGCCACGTATTGCGTGGGTCCACTCTATTGTCACGGGCAGGTCCTAAAATATCGGCTTTTTGGTAATAAGGCGCCTAAATTATCGGTTTTTCCGACTTATTAGTCAGCTTTTTTGTGGCTATTCCGACTTTATTATCTGCGGCGGCACTAGCTGACTTATTTGTCACTTATTTGTCTGGTTTTCCGACACTATAATAAGGCGTCTATTTTGTCGGCTATTCAATATGTGCGGCGCATATTTGTGTCGTGTGTGCTTTATCTTATTATGGCTTTTAGTGTGGCATTAGTCAACTAATTGCGCGCTTTATCTTATTATCACGGCGCTATTCGAGACTCGTGGTTTAAAAGCAAATTAAGGCGCGGCTGATTTTATTGTCGGCTTTAGCGTCTTTAGTATAAGGCGCCACATATATCGCTTTTTTGGCGCTTTTAGTATAAGGCATCTTTATTATTGGGCGTACAATATATGCGGCGTCTTTAGTATTTGGCGTTATCAATATCCGGCGCCTTTATTATTAAGGCGTGGCGTATATTATTGGCGCCGTATATTAATATTCGGCGTATATAATATAGCGTTGTTTTGTGTTTAGGGCGTCTTTGCGGTTTGTCGAGGGTGTTTTTGCGTTTTTGTGGGGGCGGTTTCGCGGTTGGTGGGGGGTGTCTTGGCGGTTTGTTGGGGGCGGCTTTGCGGTTGGTCAAGGGCCTTGTTGGTCCTGCGCGCGCGCG
>WYEB01000130.1_pt1 | contig 31376 bp, 30 predicted proteins | sample 6343061 | NCBI WGS metagenome assembly WYEB01 (sample SAMN13812332, study PRJNA600296) | hot springs metagenome | biome: ENVO:00000051; feature: ENVO:00002007; isolation source: sediment sample from Evening Primrose shelf | place: USA: Yellowstone National Park, Evening Primrose Hot Spring ... | reverse complement strand
GAATTGCCCAAGTGGATTAAACCAAAGCCTCCTCATAAAAAGAAAGATAACCTGTTTTTGCTGATAAGAAATGACAGGTACAAGATTGAATGAAACGAAATATTCCTGATAGATTTCAAAATGAAACTAAATTTCAATGGCAAGCTTAAGTGGGTAGGCAAGCAAGGAACCCTTGAAATGTTCTACGATAACGCGAGAAGAAAGTGGTACGCAAAGATTCCTATGGTTGTTAAAGTAAATAATAAACCAAAAGGCAAAATGAAGGCAGGTATAGATCTAGGCGTTGTAAACCTTGCAACTGTAGCTGTTCAAGACGGTTCATAGATGCTCTTCAAAGGAGGTTCAGTGCTTTCAGAATTTAAGAAGATAACAAAGCAAATCTCAATAGAAGAAAAGAGGCTTTCAAGACACGGCTTGAAAACTAGCAGAAAGCTTGAAATGTTATACAAAAAGCGCGCTCTTTTGCTTAAGAACGCTAGAGAAGGCTTAGCGAAGGAAATCGTAGAGAGACTGTATGATAAAGGAGTAGGGGAAATAAAGATAGGCTATCCAAAGGGCATAGCTCGTGATAAAGGAAACGAAAGAAATACAAACTTCTGGAGCTATTCAGCAATAATAAACCGAATCAAGGATGTTGCACAAGAATACGGAATAAAGGTTAAGCTTGTGGATGAAGAAAATACATCTAAGTGTTCCCTGTGTGGGGAAATTCACGAAAACGGGAGGATTGAAAGAGGCTTGTTCAAGTGTCCTCACACAGGGAAGATAATAAACGCTGATCTGAACGGAGCAATTAACATTCTACATATCCCCGAGCCCTTTAAGAATATGGTTAAGTGGCTGAAGGCACAGCCTGTGGTCTATTGCTGGACAAGCGAAGCGGGGTGGGTAACAGCTAGCTATGGAGTCATGAAGATGAAGGCGGTAAACCACAAACCTATGATCCGCCTTAAAGGAAAAACTAGCCTTTTAAGGCGGGGAGGATGTCAGATCGATCTATTCCGGCATTATGCTATTATTTAGGATCATCTTCAATTTTTAATTTGATTCTTGCTACAATGTCGATAGCGTTTGGATTTGGCGGATCTTTTTTCCTTTACCTTTTAGGCCTTTCGTTGAAAGGGTTGGTCAGCCCTGACTGGATCATATACTTGATAGCCGCTTACAAGCTGCACGCTGACAGGAAAAGGTTAAAAAGATAAATTTAGAGATGAGTTAACTACCCGCCCTTACCAGTAGATCAAAAATTTTATTGCAGAATTGTTGTTTAACGAGATAAAGATTATAAACAATCCTGCGTTCTAACATTGCTAACAAGTATTTATATTATAATATGATAATTGGGGTTAATCGGCACAATTTTATTGCTTAGTCTTTTCTAAAGTTTATGGATAAAGATAACGTTTAAAATCGCATAATAGCAAAAGCATCATAAAAGTCAAAAAAGTTTTGAGCTAATTTCACGGAAATAGTTCACCATAGATCTTTTTCTCGATGCCTATTTGAGGACTCCGATCCTAAATAGCATATATATTCCAACCAGCACTATTATTATGCCATATGCAATTCTAAGTGTATTTTTTGGAACCTTAACCGCTAGCGATGTGCCAGCATATCCCCCTGCTACACCTCCTATTACGTATAGGATAGCTATTGACAAAAGGCTCTCACCGTATGCAGCATATTCAAGACCGCTTGCTAATCCGAACGTTCCAACGCTGAGCAAGCTTGTACCAACAGCCCTTGTTATGCACAGGCCCGTTGAAAACATAAGGCTAGGAACTATGAGAAAACCCCCGCCAATTCCAAAATAGCCACTAAGGAGGCCAACAAGGAATCCCAAACCTGAAACCTTAATTGCAGTAGATTTTGTAATTTTTGGGCACTTCTTCTGAGCTTCAATAACTCTTTCAGATTCATCCTGGGTACCTGCCTTTGAAGGTTCTTTTCTCACAGCCATGTATATGCCAAGAACTATCATTGCTATAGCAAAATAAGTTAATAATGAAGTCCCTGGAGTTATATGGCCTAGATAAGCGCCAAGTAAAGAGCCTATGACTCCTACTCCTGCAAAGAGTCCACCTGCTTTTATAGCCACGTTTTTCTTACGCATGTGCATATATGAATTTATATAAGCGTTAATGCCTACAGCGAGAGCCGTTGTGCCGATGGCTATGTGCGCTGCGTTGGGCAGAACGTCAAGGCCTACAAAGTATAAGAAAAGAGGCACTGCAAGTATTGAGCCTCCGCCGCCAATCAGTCCCAACGAGAAACCAACTAGTATCCCAGAGATAACGGCTAATATATACTGAATTAGGGTTATCATTAATATGTTCAAATGCATACAAAATTTAAATTTTGCTATTAAATCTTATAATAGAATTTTAGTCTATTATTAGAATAATTTTTTAATCGTTTTTAAATGGTAAGTGCGAAAGCCACATTCAGTGAGGGATAAATAGCTCCTTATAGGAAAAAGGTTTTTATTAAAAGAAACATTATATTGTTAGGCCTAAGTTAGAGAATAATGCTAAGATCGGGAGAAGAAGCAAAAAATTGATTAGAGGAAAGGTTAGCGCTCCTGGTAAAAAGGTTTGTTAAGACAACAAGAGTTTCTCCTGTTTGCAGGACATACGTTAAGCTTGACTTGTTTGAGTTCACGCGTTCTTCCTGTAACTTAACGTTAGAAAAAGATATGGTTTCAGCTTAGGTTATTCTAAAAAGGGCTTTACCAATGGAACGTAGGGGAGACGTCCGTGGATAGAAACGCCTTTACAATTGTGGAATGTAAGTATTCCGAGGTAAGCTAATCGGTGAACCTTGAAGCCCGTATGTAATGGAGAGTAATTCGCCAGACTAAAGCTTACTGGATAGAACCTTCGCGGTAAGTTAAAGATTTTATTTGAGCACAAAGTTAGAATATAATAATTTAACAACAAAAATGAATATAAAAAAGATAATTCAAGAAGCTAGTCCTGTAGCTATAAAAAGTAGCAACGTGTAACGCATAAACATTGCAAAGTGTCTGAACTGGAAAACAGAATCATTCTCATAAACCAATTTAAGTTATTTACTGTTTTTGAAACAAAATATTTATAACGATATATCAAAAACATACAGTGTAATAATGTCTCAGGAAACAAGAAACATAGTCCTCCTTTTTATTTCAAGATCTTTGAGAAGCCTAACAGCTGGCTTCGTAGCTATAGCTATAAGCCTCTATTTCTACGATGTGCTCAAGCTTTCGCTTATACTTGTTGGAGTTCTTTTCACAATAGGCTCATTTGCAACCCCTCTTATATCTCTTCTAGTAGGCGTTCTCGGTGACAGATACGGCAGGAAGCTAGTCTTGCTGATAGACCTGCTCACGCTTCCAGCAGCCCTGCTGATAGTCCTCTATACAAAGAATTTCTACGCTCTGGCCTTTGCAAGCGCAATTGGAGGGTTTGGGGTTGCTGGGGGTCTGATTGGAGGAGGGGTTGGCGCTTCAGTCGGTCCTGTTATCACAAGTATGCTTGCTGAGAATACAAACGATCAGAACATAACTTTTGTTTACTCTCTTAACAGCATGATCTCAACTTTTGCTGGAGCTGCTGGAGCTTTGTTGGTTTCTTTTATTAGCTTTATACAGCTTTTCTGGATAGGGGTTATCCTCTCTTTACTTTCAGCTGTAGTCATAGTGCATGTTCATGAAAAATACAAGCTATCAAAAAGACATACGAATAGCAATGATAGTAAGGTTTCTGAAAAGGATAGGAGGTTTATTAAGGCTTTTGCAATAACCGGTTTGTTCAACGGACTTTCCATGGGCCTGGTCACACCTTATTATCCTATAATATTTCACAAATTTTTTTATATGACCACAGCGCAGATCGGTTATCTAATGAGCGCAGGAGGTATTCTTTCTGGCGTTGCAGACGTGTTTACGCCATATCTTACCAACAGAATGGGTTTTCTTAAGCTTATAATGAGTACAAGGATTATCTCAGCAACAATGATGCTGCTTATACCGTTTTCACCGACAGCTTATATCGCAGGTCTGCTTTACCTTGTGATGACACCTTTAAGGGCTATTTCTCTTCCAGCTCAGACAGCCCTTCAGATGAGTCTTATTAGCGAGAGTAGGAGGGCTACGTCAAGCGGTCTTAATCAGGCTACAAGGCTACTAGCCTCTGCTATAGCAACGTATTCTGGAGGCACGTTGATGACTCTGGGACCTCTTGCGCTTCCTTTTGTTATTGCGGCAGCGTTTACATATATTAACACAGGCGTTTACTATTATTACTTTTCAGATATTCCTAAGGCGAACAGCGTTTAACTTACTGAAATTAAGACGTCGATTAATTTAACTACATCAAAAAAATTTTGAAAAATTAAATGCCCAAAAACTTTCTTTTATCTGAGTTTCGTAAAGCTAAAAAGACAGAAAGCGTAACGTAAAACATGGTCTACAAAAGCGCTGGAATTATCGCTCTGATGCTTATTTTACTGATAGTTTTTCCACAGGGATCAATCGCTTCGGCTCAAAACTACAGACAAATAATAATAATTTCCCCTGGGCTTTACCTTTTTAGCTCTGTGAATGTTTATACTGGTATGAACGTCACATTTTCAGTTTACTGCAACACCTCCGTGAACGTTTACATAATGAATGGAGAACAGCTTTCAGCATTCGAGGAAGGTTTATTATTAGGTTACGTATACCATGCCAACGGGAGCATAATTTCAGGGAACGTGGGGCCTCTTGCGAGAGGGGTTTACTACCTTATAATTTTAAACAACATAGGAAATTTCAGCGCTGCCATATCCTACACTCTTTCAACTGTTCCTGTAAACGTCTACGCTATGCACTCGTCACTTCCAGCACCTATTGGCATTGCAGACTATGGTGTTCAGAACAACTCTGGAATCATAAAGCCCTACACGGAGAGGTTCAGCGAGATTGCTGGCGAAGCCACGATATATAAGATAAAAGCTTATAACTCAACTCCTCCTTCTGGCGTTTCGCAATACAGCGCTAGCCTTCAGCTGAACTCAGTGTTGAGCGTCAACACAAGCGCAGGAACGTATTATTACTGGCTGCAGAACGTAATCATGTTTAATACAAACAACAACACGATGCAGCTGCTTAACGATCTTTGGAATCTTTCATCAAAAAACTCTGTCCTTTATTCAAAAGACATAAGCGGGAAAGGTGTGCTAAAGCTTGTGGGGCTTGATAACGTTTACATCTACGGTAGCAATTTTAGGAGCTACTCTCTCCCAATGGCAGCTTACCTCTTTATAAGAGTAAGCTGGAGCCCTGATTCCGTAACAGTCAGCTACGGGTACTCCAGAAACCCGGTTAGCGCGAACTGGTACGATAACGTAACCATAAAGGAGAGCGGCGTTAAATCGGCATACATGGTGGTCAGTGGTTACAGCATGGATCCACGGGGAACTTTCTTTGATTCTGAGCTAGTCTTTGGAGGAGGTGGCAACGGGGAATACACATATTTCAGCGAAATGAACGCATCACTCAGTATGTGGTACGTTCTTCCAAACGGCTCAACAGAATATCCAAGGGCTCTTTACGGCTTCGGGAGCGACACTGTGGAGATGGCTGACGATCTGAGTACAGAATACATTAACGGGGTACCCTGGGTTTATGTAGGAAGCGGAAACTTTAGGCCGCTTACAGTGTATTCAGCCCCTACAAACTTCAGCATTAAAGCCAGCATTAAAACACACAGCTACAGCTATGGGGAGCCTGTTCAGATAAACTTTAGCGAAACTTCTCTGAACGGGATAGCTCCGTATACCATATACATAACGCTTAACGGAAGCGTTGCAGCAAGCTTTACAACGTACCAGCAAGAGTTTAGCAAAAAAGTTACATTTCAAAACCTGAACAGCGGAACCTATCTGCTAAAGATAATTGTTATAGATGGAATAAACAGGACCGCCTACGCTGGTCCCTTTACAGTAACAGTTTATCCAACTTTGATTGAGCGGTACTACCCTATAATTTACAATGTAACGACTATGACTGTTGTTGTACTTGTGGTGCTTGGACTATATTTATCCTTTAGAGGAAAAAATGGAGTGCAGTAAAACAAGACATTAAAGAAGGCAACGGAAAACCTGTTCAGAGCAATACTTAATGTATTTTACAGGTTAAACTTTCAGCGTGCATCATTTTGAAACAAGACGGCAAATTTTTTAACTGGTATCGATTAAGGGGATGAAAGTTTCTTTAAAGTTTTTTTGAATAACCAAAAGAGATTTCTGTGCCCAACTAAGAGAAGAATGTCAAGATCGAGCGGAGCAAAAGCTGCTCGGAATAAGGTCTAAGGAGACTCTATTGCTTCTTCTCATGCTCTAAACTAGTAAGGAAAAAGAATAAACAACTCCTGAAAATCAAGAAAGGTATAATAAATAAGGTAACCCACTATTTCAAAAGCTTTTCAATGGTTTATTAGACCTCCAAGGGGAAATACGCAACGCCTTGAAGAGGAAGGTTAGCGCTCCTGTTAAGAAAGTTTGTTAAAACAACAAAAGTTTGTCCTGTTTGCAGAACATACGATAAGCTTGACCTGTTTGAGTTCACTTGCCCCTCCTGTAGCTCAACGTTCAACAGAGATGTAGCTTCCAAAATAGTAATATTGAAGGAGGGGCTTTTCCTATGTAATGTAAAGAAGACGCCAAGTATTCCAACGTAAGCTTAACAATGAACAAGACATGCCCGTAAGGTCAGAGTAGTTTACGAAGCAGTAATTTCAGGATAATTTTCAGCGTTTCAGAAAAAGAAACTTAATGTTCCTCATGGTTTCAGAGAATTCCTTATAAAAATTTGTATTTTAATTTTATAGTATGAACAGAAATTTAGTTATAACAATAAGTGTAATAGCGATACTAGTTGTTGCAGGAATAGCCTATGAGTTGTACCCATATTACACAAAACAAACAACTCCGGTTAGCACGACAGCTTCAGTAACTTTCCCTATAGCTCTTACCGACCCGCCCTCAGTACCTACGGGGACATCGGCGCTTTGGCTAAACTACACAGCAGTTGAGCTGATAACAAACTCAAGCCCACTCTTTGCAAATTATACCGGTTCTGTAAACCTAATGGAGCTGGTAAACACGTCTCAAATTATTGCAGAGTTTACTGTGCCTAAGAACGTTGTAGTGAATCAAATAAGGCTTTTTGTGTCTTCAGCTAAGATAGAAATAAACGGAACGTCATACCCAGTTTTCCTGCCGAGCGGAGTCCTTAAGATCCCTGTCAGGAACGCAACTTCCGGAGCGCTTGTAGATCTACAGCCGCACATAGTCATTGCGTATGTCGGCCAGACACCCGAGTACATTCTTACTCCTGTAGCGACAGCGATCCCATACAGCGTTTCAGCCAGTGTTGGACAGAAAGTTGCTCTCCCAAGCCAGGTTGTTGAAAAGCTCAGGAGCACGTTTTCAAACTTAACAGTTGTTTCTTCTTCACTTACTTTCGAAGGAAACACCACAAGCTTCAGCATAACTATAAAGAACAATGGGGACGAACCTGTAGTTGTATACGCTGTCAAGATTTTTGGCGAGTGGCAGACACAGATAGACGTAGCTTTTAACTCAAGCGCTTTTGAAGGCTCAGGAAAAGGCTTCACCTCAGCCTTCGGTAAAGAGGCTCCAGTCGGCTTCAACGGGACGTTCACCTCCAGAATGCCTATTGTATTCTTCGTTTACAACAACAGCCTTGAACCGTTCCCCAACGCTCCGTTCAACCCGCACGGGTTCCACTTCTTTGGAGCACCAATACACATGGGGCCTTTCAACTTCTCTTCTAACGTTACATTAAACGGTTCTATGATCAACTACACGCCCCCGATGTGGCACGGAAACTTCGGAATAATCATTGAGCCAGGCCAGAAAGTAACCCTCAACTATAGCGGAGTAATTACTCCCTTATGGCACGGCTTACATTTCAAACACAAATGGTTCACAAGCGTAAAGATCTACACAACCCCATTAAACGGAGCTCAGTACGAGATAAGGCTGTTAAGCGTACCGCCGACTAACTCAACCTACTACGTTTCAGCAAAAGAACTTTAAACTTATTTTTTATTTTTTTATAAACAATTTTTTAAAATATTTTATCAAAAAAATATTTTTGCCAAAGAGCAGTTCTAACAGTAGATCAAAACTTTTGCCTGATTTTATGATGGATTTGCCACCTTAACAGTTTTATAAGCCGCTTGGCTTTAAAAAAGCTCTGGTATCGCCAATTAGGTTAATTAAGGTGTTAATTGTGGTCAAACTGCACATTTAGTGCAAGTCCATGGCAACAATTATAGACTTTCTAAACGCGTCAATATATTCAATTTTTATTTTATAATGAATTAGTTATACTCCTACATTCTCAGGCCTTGCTACTTAAGGTTGTTCCTAAAGTCTGTCCGCACAGGTTCAAAAACAAGTATTATTCATAATTTTTCCAAAGGTTGATTACGTATAACGCGCTTACCATTATAATATTATATTATAGGATTATATGTTGTGCGGTTTCTATCTTATCCAAAAATTAAGGTTAAGTATAAAAAATTTAAAAAATAATTGTTTGGGCTCTATTCTGGAGGTATTTCCTTGAATATCATGCTTACATCAAGCCCTTTCTTACCATAGTACCACTTTGAAATCGGGTAGAGAAGGGCTCCCATTATCCAGAAGAACAACATGAGTCCCCATGAAATCGCGTTTATGCCATAGTACGGCAAGAATAGGAACTGATACGAAAGGTATGCGAATCCTATCGCTACTATTATGCCAGAGATTACCAGGGGTACAGAATGAGATCCCGCTTCAGACTTCCTCTTTATACCGTAGATTATCGCAGTTATGCCAACGAACGCGAAGAAGACCATTCCCAGAGCCGTAGTTGAGTACAGGTACAACCAGTTTGTGTAGGACGTTATTATTATCATTATGGCGCCCAAAATTCCGGTTACAGACCTCCTTTTTACAAAGCTTCAGATTGTAAAGATAAACGAAAAGGACCTTAAAGACATCGTTGCATTATTCCTTGATCATGAATTCGGGAAAGAACCATGTGTAAACATAGAACCAGATTATTTAACGAAACTGACTTCAGAGGACTGGGGGGTTTACAAAACATTTACTGATAACCTGAAAAAGGTTCTAGATTTTATTGGCTCTATAAGTCTGAGTGAAGAGAAAAAAGAAAATGTAAAGAAGAAAGTTGAAAGCCTTTTAAGCGAAATAGAAAAGAGACCAAAGTCCATAAGCTAGAAGTTGAAGGCAAGAATAGGGGAAAGCCGGAAATGGTATGAGGATGTTGAAGAGGATCAGAAGATAGTTGAATAAAACTTCAAGGTAAGATGTCTGAATTGTTTTTATAACTGTAAACGTGAAAAAGTTATCCATTGCTAAAAAAGTTTTTGATTTATTGTGTAAAGGTAGGGTAGTTTACTGTACAATTGCTCATACCTTCCCCTTACATGCTTTAAAAGTGAAGTTCCTACAGTTTGAACCAAGAGCCTTTGCAACGGGTTTTTGATTCCACGTGCTACAATACTTACGCTCTCGTTTAGGCTGTCAAATGCCTTTAACAGCGCTTTTAGTATAAAATATTTTTTCAACGGGTCTTCCAAAATCTCATCTAAAGCTGTCATGCCCTTTTTTCTAAAAGCAGCAACAGGTATCAGAGGTAGAGGAAAAGTTACAACTTTCAAATTTTTTATCCTGTCTAGAAGCTCTATATTAGCTATTATGTCATCTTCGTTTTCCCCAGGAAAGTTAATTATCATTGTTCCCACGACTATCCAATTGTTGTCGTTTAGAATTCCTATTGCTCTTTCAACAATTTCTGGATATTCGGAAGGCCTATATGGGTAGGCTTTTCCTTTCATGTACCTTTCTATTAATGAAGCTGATGCTGTTTCAATACCCATTTCAATAAAGCTCTTTCTGCCCCCTTCATTAATATATTCACCTACAAACTTCACCAGATCTGGTTCTTGAACTACAACAGCCGCTGTGGTGAAGTCTGTAGAGATACTGTATTCATCCCCATAGCTTTTTACTAGCCTATACGCTTTAACTGTGAGTTCTTTAACCTTTTCAGGATAAGGATCTATACCCTTGGCACCATACCTGAAATATTCCTCGCTGTGCAAGTTTATGTTCGTTAGCCCACCTTTTTCAATGTTAGTCCTTATTTCCCTTTCTATATTACCTTCGAACGGTATGGACCTTATCATGCCACTTAAGTTTGGCGTACAAAATGCGCAACCCCTGCCACATCCCCTGGTAACTTCCACTATGCCTCCGTTGCTAGGAGTAATGATGGGCGGTATTGAGCTGACATCGGCTGGCCTGCCGTAAAATCTTGAAGGCACAGCATCACCCCTTAAAAGCTTTATAAAGAACTCAAGACCATTTGCTTCAAATTCTCCCTCAAAAACATGGTCAATATTAAGTTCGCCCTGTAACCCGCTATCTACTATTTGCCAAGCTGCTGGGCCTCCAATTACTATTCTAAAGTTTTTTCTAAATGGTGACGCATTAAGGCTTTTAATTAGGTTGTTGAATGACCTAGCTATGAAAGGCATACCCACATATTTTATCCCTGCTAGCTTCAACATCCAGTAAGTTATCCCAGAACCGTAGCTGTATCCCATACCGTCCATTGTATATACACCTACGACCTTTGTGGAGCTGCCAATCAGTTTGTATATTTCATAGGGGCTACCTATTACTACATCAAAGCCAGCTTCCCTCAATTTAGCTTCAACCTTTGCTAGACCATAAGGTGCCCTTTTAGCTGTCCCATCTCTGTTTGCAGATACTTTAAAAAACATCTTTGCAACATGCTCGTTAAGAATATTCTCAGGCAGAGCGCTTATGAACCCAATTATGCTGGACCCCAACGTATCGCTTGCAATTGCTGGTTCGCTGGTCAAAACTATTTCATGACCAACTGAATTCATAATATGATATATCTAGATCAAAAATTTAATCGTTACGTAATATTTTGTTAAAAAATTCAAATTTTCTGCAATTTTTTGCTAAAATGGTGTTTGTTTCTAAATTATTGCACTTTAGCTTTCCAGCATATCAAAGAATAACTTTTCAATTATTTTTTAGAAAGCCTCCAAATAATAGATTATTACTAGAGTTTAAAGCCTTTCAAGGTCAAAGGCTCCATGAGGCCTTATGAACTTGTGTCAATTCATTAATTTATGAACAGAATCCAATGCGCAGCCTTTACGAATTTGATCTTACCTACTTTCAAGGCTTTTTACTTTGAGCATACAGTTTGCTAATAATATAATTAGTAAACCATTTAACTTCAAGAAAAAGGCGGCTAAGGATGGCAAGCCTGGTTTTGGAGATCTTATCAAGTTTCAACCCGAAAGTTTTTACCTCTTGAAACTTTCTATGATGGTTATCTAAAGCGCACAAAAGGGTACTTTCATTCCTTAACCTCTAGCAGTTAAAAACTTCTTAAGATTTTGTAACGCGTGATTCCCCATTAATCTTTTCGAAAGAAAAAATTGCGTTCACGCTTTCGTTCTCAAATATCTCTTTGTCGTGGGTTATTATGACAAGCTGCCTCACTGCCTGTCCCATGTTCCTGACCAGGTCGACAAAGGCCTTCTTCCTTTCTTCATCAAGGTAGTTAGTGGGCTCGTCCATGATTATGAAGTCTATGTTGCCGGTGCTCAGGAGCTTTGCTATGGCAAACCTTATTGCAACAGCTATGACGACCTTTTCACCTCCGCTCATCGCGTTGATGTCCTGAAAACCTGAGCTCGTGTAACACTCTATACCTACCTTTGATTCGTCCTCGCTTATCCTTATTTCAGAGATACCGGTGCCAAAGAGCTGTATGTAATCTGTTGAAAATGCCGAGATGCTCCTGACGGCCCATGACCTAATGCTCTTTGCGAGCTCACCGTCTCTGTGGAATATTTCGTTTCTTATTCTTTCAAACTTTTCTACGTAAACTTTGGCCTTCTTCATGGCTTCGCGTACAGGTTCGAGCTGCCGCAGCCTTTCTTCAGCATTAGTAAAGCTCGTATTGTTAAACACGATCTCTGCTTTGATTTTATCAACTTTTTCTCTCAGCTCCCTGAGCCTTTTTTCAAGATTTGCAAGCTTTTCATCACTATAACCTTCTGTCTCGCGCTTCAGATTTTCTATCCTTTCGTGCAATATCATTGCTTCCTCATCTATAGATTCATCAGGCCCAGATATGCTTTTTTCAAGCTGAGATAGCTCCTCGCGCATCGCGGCTATCTGCTCTTCCAAATATATACCCTTTGAAGATAGCCATGTCTTCGCTTCTGTAAGGGCGCTGGAAAGCTCATTTCTGATTTTTGTAAGATCTTTCTTTCTATTTTCAAGATCGCTGTACCTTTTGCTTAGCTCATTCAGAGCTTTTGCATTTTCTATGTATTCTGCAAGCTCTTTTTTCTTATCGGAAAGGCGCTTCTTCAGCTTTTCTAAATTTTCAGATAGCATGGAGATCTTTTCGTTTATTCCCCTGTTTTCTATGTCGATCTTATGTGCTTCGCTCACGGCTTTCAGCTTTTCTTTTGTCGCCTTTTCTTCATTTTTAAGCTTCTTTAGCTGCTCTTCCACTTCTTTTATCTCGTCAACTATGTGTTGCCTCCTCTTACTCAAGTCTTCGCCTTGAACCCTGGAGCCGCACACAGGACAGACGCCGCTGCTCTCAAGCTCCTGATAGTTTTCCAGAACCTCTTCAAGCCTCGCTTTTTTCTTCTCAAGCTCCTCAACCTGAGCCCCGATTTTATCAACAAGCTCTTCAACCTCCTTTTCTGGTATGAGCAAAGCCTGATCGACTGGCTTTAAGGAAGCTCTGAGCTGTTCGATCTTCTTTTCGCTGCTTTCTATCTCATCGTTGATATCCCTGATCTCCTTCTCAATATCTTTAGCCCTTTGGGATGCGTTTGATGCAGCTTCAAGCGCTTTTATAACGTCCTTCTCCTCTTTATCAATATCTTCCAACTCTTTTTCAGTCTCTTCCAGCTTACGCTCCGCATCACTTCTTATAAAAGAAAGGTATTTTTCCGCAGCAGGTATGTCCCTTTCGAGCTCAGCTTTTCTCTTTGTCAGCTCTGCCCTCTTTTCTGCAACGTGCCTGGAGAACTGTCTTTCGAGGTTCCTGAGCTCATCAAACTTTGTCTTCAGAGCAACCATAGCGCTGTGCTCGATTTCAGCTTTATCCATTTCAGCCTGTAAAGGTCCCAGCTCTTTTTGCAGCCTTTCAGCTTCAGCCATTGCCTTTTTCATCTGCTGTTTAAGGTTCTCTATATCGTTTTCCAGCTGAGCTAGGCTGTCAACGCCATAACCGTACCTCTCAGCAAAGGCTTTCTTAAAAAGATCTATGGCTATACCCATTTTTTCAAAAGCATTACCAAGGACTTCGATACCAACCACACTGTTTATCAGTTCCTTAAATTTCTTCGGAGTATAGTTTATTATTTCGTCAAGCTCACCCTGCTGGATTATTGCTACAACCTTCATCTTGTCATAATCAAGCCCAAGTATTTTGGTAACTGTGTCCTCAACTGATTCACCGTACTGTTTCCTTTCTCCTGCAACAACGATCCCTTTTTCATCCCTTAAGACCGCTCCCGCTAGCCTTCCATTTTTGTCGAACTTCCTCTCAACTGTGTACCTTCTTCCGTTTACGGTGAAAATGACTCTTGCATAGCCACCAGCTGAGCCGCGGAAAGCTATGTTTGCGTTGTCACCTCTTGTGTGCTTTCCATAAAGCGCGTAAGTCAGCGCATCCACAACTGATGATTTTCCTGATCCGTTATTCCCGACAAACACGTTAACGCCGTCCTCAAGCTCTATACTGGTGTTCCTATGCGAAAGAAAGTTGAACAGGTCTATTTTCTCTATCATCCAAGCTCATCGTTTTCAAAAGCTTCCCATAGCCTGTTTGCCATCGCTTCAGAATCATCCGCAAGGGGAAGGAGCTCCTCAATTGCAAAAACTCCAACCTTTCCTAGTATCCTTTCAGCCTGTTTAAGCATCTCTGTCTTCAGGTCGGAAGGCTTTTCTCCCATCAGCCCTTTAGTTTCTTCTTCTTCAAACTTTACCTGAAGCAGAAGAGAAGCCTCGTTCACAGGCCTTAGTGCAGAGCTCACTATGACCCTGCTTATGTTCTTCCCGCTAACGACCACAGTTACAATTGGCTTCTTCCTAAGCCCAGATATTTCTTTCAGTATTCTTTCAACTTGCTTCTGAAGCTCATCGTACTTTATTTCAAACTTAAAAACCTTTCTTGCAGTCTCAAGGTTCACCCTCTCAACCTTTGCTTCGTCGCCGCTCAGATCTACAACGTTAAACCCCGCTGAAGCTTCAACGGATCCTGCGTAGCTTACAGGTCCTTTAAGATCAGAGAACTTTTTTATCCCTGGTTCATGGATGTGACCCATCGCGTAATAATCAAACCAGGTTGGAAGGTCAGAGATCTGTATTTCACCTGCGTACTTGTTGAACTCTGTCAGCCCCTGATGAAGAACGAGCACGTTCTTTCCATGGTTCTGTTTAAGTTCCGAAAGCTTGTTCCTGAGTAGGTCTATTTCGCTCTTTCTGTGTTTACTAAACCCAATAAAGTTTATCCCCTCTATTTCATGCGATACTCCGTCTCCTACATAAGTCGCGAAGCCCATTTCTCCAAGGAGAAGAGGGTAAGGGACATCTTTCATCCTGCTTATGTCATGTTCTCCAAGGATAAAGAGCATCTTGGAGCCTGCGTTCTCTAGCTTTTTTAATCCTGCATAGAGGTTCTTTACAGCAAGACCAGGAGGCTTAGGGGAGTCAAATACGTCTCCGGAGTGAACCACAACCTTTATGTGATCCTTTATAGTTATCTCTATCGCTTCGTTGAAAACGTCGTAAAAGTCGTCTGACCTTTCCTTCAGGCCGTAAGGCATTGCCCCAAGGTGGGTGTCTGAAATGTGCGCTATAATCAATACAGGATCAGCTCGTCAGTGCGCTCTTCAGCAACCTCGGACATCTTTTTCTTCCTTGCCCATTCTTCTGTGGCCTTGTAGTCAGAACCAACGAGCTTTTCTTCAACCATGTCTATCTTTGCTACTGTAGGAAGTTTTACCCACTGACCAAGAAGTATCGCTTCTCCGCTGTTAAGAGATGGAAGCCCAGCAGCTACTTCTGCAGAAACGAGCTCCGATGACTCAACTATATAGCTCTGATCCCTGGGCTGTGAAATCCTGAATACTGCGAGTGAACCCATCTGGCTGAGAACGTCCTGGCTCAGCCTGCTTGGTCTCTGAGAAGCAACTATTAGCCCTACCCCAAACTTCCTTCCTTCCCTTGCAACCTTTGATATTATTTCGTGAGCGTCGCTCTCCTCACCTTCGGGCAGAAAAGCGTGAGCCTCTTCTATAGCAAGTATTACTGGCGTATCGAAGATTATATTTTCGGTTTCGTTGCGCTTAAAAGCTTTCCTCTGTTCCAATATTTCATTGGCATAGTAAGATATTATAAGGCTTGACTGAGCTTCGTTCAGATCTAGCATGTCTATTACGTTTACCTTGTTTGGCTTTACCATGTTTATAGGGTCGCCTATTTCTGTATCCAGAATTTTTCCTAACCTTCTCCTTGCTCTCTCAATTATCTCTATGACTCTTGCGGCAAGCTCTTCATCATTATCGTCTCTAAGATTTTTTTCAAGAGCATCCCAGAAATCTTTAGAACTTCTAACTTGCTGGGTAAGAGCCCTTGCAAGGGCCTCCCTTTGTTTTGAAGCGTTGCGCCTTATCTCAATAACGTCAGCCAACTCATCCGCATCTAGTATTCTTGGGTTTATCTTTGCTCTTATCTGAACAGCGCCTTTCAGCGAAGAATACTCACCGTGGTAGTCAAATATTACCATCGTTCCTCCAAGCTTCATAACCTCCTTCGCTATAAGCGCCAAGAGGTTTGACTTTCCGCTTCCCGTAGCGCCAAGAATTGCTAGGTGCCTTGAAGCAACAGCATCTATGTTCACTCCAACCCTTACTGAGGGCTTTCTGAGCAGCGAGCCTATCTGAATGCCGTAGCTGAACACTGCTTTAAGCAGATCTTCTGGCGCTTCTTCAACAATGGTGCCCGGTTCAGGCGGAAGAGATGGCATTTCGGGCTTGCCTTTTTTAAGGGAATCAACCAGGCCTACAACCCTTACCAGCGAAGTATAGCTCCTGTCCCTTGTGTTAGATGAAGCAAATTTTTCAGCTTCGCTTGCAGTTATGTAGTCTCTGGCTTTCTCCATTATAGCGCTCGTTATGATGCTCTCCTCTACCATGCCAAGGACGTCTCCATCCCCTGTGTGGGCAACAAAGTATTCTCCAAGCCTTGCGGGCCTTTCCGAAATTATGCTAAACCTATCAGCCTTTGAGCCGTTGGCAACTATAGCTTTCATTCCCAAAGCACCTCTCTTGCTCCTGGCTCTGCTCCGAGCCCCAACAGAGCCTCAGCAGTTTCCATATCTTTATCGTCAACCTTGCACCTCTGGTGTGCAAGCAGTAGTGGGTAAGGATAACCGTTAACGGAAACGGAATAAAGCTTTCTTACAACGTTAAGCGCTTCTGATTCGTTTATCCATCCTGGGACCTCAACCTTTATCACAGGAGCCCAGTCGCTTAGCCTTGCATAAAAAACTGAAACACCGTGAGGATCGTACCTTACCTTTGAAATTCCTGCTTTGTTCGTGTATTTTGTATAGTAGTACATATCTCCAACCTCTCCTTTTAGGTCTGTGTTGCTTTCTGAGGTCTTTGCTATGAAAATCACGTCTTTGCTGTTTATAAGCTCCTTTGCGTACTGTATGAAAGTTACATACATCTTGTTTCTCCTGTCATAGATCATCGCAAGAGCAGAATTGTCTATCAGCGCTGTGTAGCCCCTGTTTATGGCTTCCAGGGCAAGCTCGTACTCAAAACTCATACCGAGGCTCTCAAGGTACCTTTGAGTGTTGTATGCTGTGATTCCTTCTTCCTCAGTTACTGGAGCTCCAATGTCTGCTATGTACTTCGGATCAACAACATAATTGCCTGAAGAATCAACTGCCACAGCGTCAACAACGTAGAAGAAAAAACCGTGGTGCCTGGTGCTGTTCCAGCTGCTGTCTATGCCTGCAAGGTTTGCTTTTGACACATCAGGCATGTATTCGATCCACATCTCTTTGACCATTTTTTCAATGTCTTTCTCCTCTCTTAATTTTCCCATTATAAGATCTCTGTTTTCACTTAAATATTTATAAACCTCGGGTATCACGAACTTTTTTAACCTTTCAAATATTTAATATTGATGTCAAAAAAATTCAGAAAAAGCTTTTAGAAGTTTATCTGCACGCCACCGCCCTGCCTCGGGATGAAGGGTTCAACTACTATTGCTAGTTGTTGGGCTGTTGTCATGTGCAGATAAACGCGGCCCGCTCCCTCTATTTCGACGAAGAACCAGCCTTCGTGAGAAAAAAGCATCGACTTTATGCCTCGACCCTTGATATCACGTTGCTCATGTTCCCGTCAAATGCAAACAGGCGACCTGCTTCAACTTGTATCTTTACGCCTGGTTTAAGATCTCTCAACAGAGCAATTATATGCATGGTTTATATAAATATATTTTGTGAAAGTCTGCTCTGTTGAATAATTATTTATAGCGCGGCTGTCAATTCCTTAAGTATGTACCCAAAAGACAGCCGCAATAATAATAACAAAAGATGGGGTAATAAGTTTATCGACAAAAGAAACTGGAAGAGTTACAATGAAGAGCTTGTAGTGAGGGGTGAGTTTTTGCTGCCGATAGATATGTTTGAAAACTGGTATGAAGAATTGGATAAGATGAATGAGGGCAAGAAAGGTAGGCCATATGAATTTCCTGAATCTTTCATTAAAATCCAGGCTGTATGGCATCAGTTTTGGTTAAAGGGGACTTGAAGGTATAGCAAGGTCACTGAAAAGGTTATGCTTGATACCTTACCATGATGATTACACAACAATATGGCAAAGAGTACATAACATGAGACCTGAAATAAAGCTACCAACTTACGAAGTTGAGGCTGGCTCAGACGGAACTGGGTTTAAGTCTGGCAACGCTTGGGATAGGACTTAGAAGCTGATCGCTGTTGATGTAAAGATAGGCGAAGTATCTGAGCCAAAGGTAGCTGTGAAGCACATAAAGCTGTTAAAAGAGAACGGGATAAAGCTGAAGAAGTTCTACGGAGATTGTGCATACGACACAAACGAAATTTTTAACATAATTGGTAATGTAGAATAAGCTATAAAGATAAGAACGCTACAACTTATCGTTATAAAGGAAGGAGGAGAAGACAAGAGGTTAGGGAGTACATGATTGGGTACAAGACATTGGCAAAGAAGGTTAAGTATGGCCTTAGGTGGGCTATAGAGGGAATATTCTCATCTATAAAGAGAAAGTTTGAAGAAGACCTTAGGGCAAGAAGCGTAATTGGTTTGCTAGCGGAAGCTATGCAAAAAGTTTGGGCATATGATGCCATGGCCAGCTATGCTAAGAACGCAATGCTAATGGCATGATCAATTAATGCTTATTGGTTAAGATAAAAAAAAGAATTATTCAACACAGCAGGTATTACATGAAAAGGTAGTCTCTCTTATAAAAGAAAAGAGCTTTGGCCATATTGCTTTTATAGACAATGATGGGTTTCCCCACGTTACTCCCGTGTGGGTCGACACAGATGGCGAACATGTTATAGTAAACACCGCTGTGGGGAGGAAGAAACAGAGGCTCGCGGAGGAGGGAAAGCCGGTTTCAATCGAGATTTCAAATCCTTCAAACCCTTACAGGTATTCCCTGATAAAAGGAAAAATAATGAAGCAAACTTTTGAAAGCGCTGAAGAGCACATAAACCAGATGGCAAAAAATATACTGGCGCTGAAAAATATACAAAAAGTTCTGAAGACGAAAAAAGGGTTTTGATATACATAAAACCGGTTAAAGTCATAACAAATTTCTGAAATGAAAGCCAGCTCACTTGCAGGCCTGATAAGGGTCTGGACGCTTCCGATGACGGTTTCCCTTATTTTGCTGGGGGCTTCTTACGCATCATTCTTGGGCCTTAAGATAAACTTTGCGACTCTCCTGATAGCGCTTTTTGGATCATTGCTGCTCCATGCGGGGGCAAACGTGCTCAACGACGTCAACGATGTGGTTAAAGGTGTAGATTCTCCTAGAAGCCCTACAGCAGCCTACAGGGAACATCCAGTGCTGCACGGTGAAATAGGAAAGCGTTCAGCCCTTATGCTTTCTTACTTACTCGTAGCATCTGGGCTTCTAACAGGAGCTGTTATTACGTTTTTAACAGGACCCGCCGTCTTTTTGCTGGAGCTTGCAGGAGCACTTGCGCTATTTTCTTATAACGGACCCATTCTTGATCTAAAGGCTAAGGGTTTTGGTGAATTTCTCGTTTCTACAGTATGGGGACCGCTCTTTGTAATGGGAGGGTTTTCTGCATCAGCGGCAGGCAGGTTAAGCTTTTACTCGTTTCTTATATCCATACCATCAGCTCTTATAATGATGGCGGTCATATATTCAAACAATTACAGGGATATAGAAACTGATATCGCCGCAGGAGTCAGATCTTTTGCTTACAGAACCCGTTCACTATCAAAATTTTATATATACCGCGTGCATTTTCGGGGCTTACGCGCTGCAGCTTCTTTACATTATCTTTGGCATTTTTCCTTTATCAACGCTCGTGAGCTTCTTTACAATTCCTTACGCAGCGTCTCTTCCAAAAAAGTTCAGCAAAAAATTGGTTGACATAGATGCAAAGACAGGGTTACTGTTTACAGCTTATAACTTTCTTATAGTAGCAGGCTTAATTATTTAATCGTTTAGAAAATGCGGCATAACTTTTGATGCTATGGTTCTTATGACGTTCATCCTCATCTGATGGTCTATACCAGGGAAGCTGAGCTTTATCATAAGCTCTGTAGCCCCTAGTTCCCTTTCGTACTTTTCTATTTCTTTTATTGCAAAATCTGGCTTGCCTATGATCATCCTGCTCAGGACCTGGTCCTTTATCTCATCATAGGAAACCTTATGCGGATCTATCTCATTACCATAAGAGTCTTGCAGGTGTCCCCAAGCATAGTAATCTTCTTTGTATGATTCCAGCATTAAATGCTTAGCCTTTTCAATCTCTTCATCTTTTTCAGATATGAAGACTTCTCTTCTTAGCGGAAAGTCTCTGACTGACTTCCCTGCTTTCTTTAGCTCCTCTATATAAGCCTGCATCCTCTTTTTAAGCACGTTTATATCTGTTACAGGATCCATTATCCATGCATCACCACGGCGCGCGGCCTTTCTTACAGCTTCCTCGCTCTTTGCAGCTATCCATACAGGTGGTCTGGGGCTCTGTACAGGCCTGGGGTAAACCCTGAGCTTAAAACCGTCAACCTGTACGGCCTCCCCTTCAAGCAAAGCTTTTACATTCTTTAGCTTCTCTTCGTAGACCTTTGCCCTCTGCTTAATATCAACCCCGAATGCGGCAAATTCTTCGGGCCTGTATCCCAGCCCAACCCCGAGAATTGCCCTTCCCCCGCTTATAACGTCAAGCACAGCAGTCTGTTCAGCTATTTCGAAAGGATTATGAAGCGCGAGGACTATTATGTTTGTCCCGAGTTTAACCCTTTTTGTAATTGAGGCTGCTGCTGAAAGAGCCAAAAATGGCGCTGGACTCCACCCATCTTCCGAAAAGTGATGTTCGCCCACATACACTGCAGAAAATCCCAGCTTTTCAGCTTCCTTTACCTCTTTCAGATAATCTCGGTACTCCCTCTCCCAAGAACCCTTTGATTGGAGGGTATAGTGCAGCGAGAACTTCACTTTAGCTCTACGCCCTTGGTTTCAGGTATGGTAAGTATTGAAACAGCAGCTATTATGAAAAGCACTGAGAAGAACCCTATAACGCCTGATATTTTAAAGAGAGGTGCTAAGATACCGATTAGCAGGGGCGCTATACCTCCAAAACCCCTGCCGGTGTTGAATATGAAGTTTACAGCAGTGGCTCTCGCGTGTGTTGGGTAAGGCTCAGAGAAGAGGGCACCAAAAGTTGTAAAGTATGAGTTTATAAAGAAGCCCATAAGATAAGACGCTATCATTACCTGAGTCACCGTCCTTGACATTGCAAAGTATATTACAGCAAAAGTTATGCCTATAAAGCCAAGAAATATGGCAACTTTTCTTCCGACTACGTCAGCCAGGAATCCGAAAATTATCATGCCCAACATGGTCATTGCATCAGTTACTAGAAGTATGTATATGGTTTTGACAAAGTGTATGTGGTACTCTGTAAGAAGAGCTGATGGCAACCATATCATAACTCCCCAGTACCCGAGCTCAGCCACTATCGCCACTATCAGGAAAACAATTGTAAACTTCAGGTATTCCCTTCTGAAAAGCTCTTTAATCTGAAATTTTTTCCTCTCGCTCTCGGTAGTCCTCTCCTTCCAAATTGGAGATTCAGGAAGCCTAAACCTATAGTAAGCAGCTACAAGCGCAGGAAGTATGCCTATAAGATACATGCTCCTCCAGCCAAATGCCGGCATAAGAACAAGCCCGAGAACCGTTGCAAGCATAACTCCCAGCGTCCATCCAATAGAAACTATCGTTGAACCCATTCCTCTCCATTTTGCCCTGAACGCTTCAGACATCAGCGTCATGCCTATGCCGTACTCTGCTCCTGTACCAACTCCGCTCAGGAACCTAAATAAAGCTATGAAGGCATAGTTTGGAGCTACCGCAGTTAAAGCTGTGAAAACAGAATATATCAGTATTGAGTATGTAAAGGTCCTTACTCTGCCGAACCTGTCTGCTAGTATTCCGAAAACCTAACCGCCTGTAACCATTCCAGCGGCCTGTATAAAACCAAGGAGCCCTTCCTCAGCTGATGTAAGGGCAAAAGTAAGCGCTATAGCAGTAAGAGTTAATGAAAGTATGTACGTGTCGAGACCATCCAGCATATATCCAAGAAAAGAAGCTAAGGTAGCCCTAGCTTCATAGTTTTTTGGAACCTCTAACTTTTGCATTTTATAAGTAGATAAGAGCGGGACTAGATAAACTTTTCTTTTGAGAAGCTCAATCTTTGTTACTTTTGTTACTATAAACGAAAAACATGGCCTTTATAATATCTTTTTTAAAAGCCAGATACGTTAAGTGCGGGTCCTTTGCTGTTTTGCAAACAGCTCTAGCAAATCATTAGCCATCTTTTACAGATTAAAAATAAAAATGGTTATCATGTAAGTACCTAATATGAAAAGAACTGCAGCAGATGCAATCCTGATTAGCTTATCAAATTTTACAGATTTTTTGCCAACTTTTTCAACGATGTACGGATAGCTGACATCCTCCCCGCCTTAAAAGGCTATTTCTTTAAGGCGGATCATGGGTTTGTGGTTTATCGCCTTCATCTTCATGACTTCATAACTAGTGGTTGCCCACCCTGCTCCGTTCGTCCAGCGATAGACCACGGGCTGTGCCTTCAGCCACTTACCCCTATCCTTAACGGACTCGGGGATATGTAGAATGTTAATTGCCCCGTTCAGATCAGCGTTTATTACCTTGCCTGTGTGAGGACACTTGAACAAGCCTCTCTCAATCCTTCCGTTTTCGTGAATTTCCCCACACAGGGAACACGTCTTAGATGTATTTCCCTCATCCACAAGCTTAACCTTTATTCCGTATTCTTCTGCTACATTCTTGATTCGCTTTATTATTGCAAGATAGCTCCAGAAGTTTGTATTCTTTTCGTTTCCTTTATCCTGAGCTATGCCCTTTGGGTAGCCGATGTATATTTCTCCTACTCCTTTGTCATACAGTGTCTCTATGATTTCCCTCGCTAAGCCTTCTCTAGCGTTCTTAAGCAAAAGAGAACGCTTACTGTATAACATTTCAAGCTTCCTGCTAGTTTTCAAGCCGTGCATTGCGAGCCTCTTTTCTTCTATTGAAATGCGCTTTGTTATCTTCTTAAATTCTGAAAGCACTGAACCGCCCTTGAAAAGCATCCATGAGCCGTCTTCAATAGCTACAGTTGCAAGGTTTGCAATCCCTAGATCTATGCCCGCTTTCATTTTGCCTTTTGGTTTATTATCCAATTTAACAACCATAGGAATCCTTGCGTACCACTTTCTTCTCGCGCTATCGTAAAATATTTCAAGGGTTCCTTGCTTGCCAACCCACTTGAGCTTGCCAATGAACTTTAGCCTCAGGTTGAAATCTATGAGGAATATTTCGTTTCCTTTAATCTTGTATCTCTCATTTCTTATCAGCAAAAACAAATCATCTCTCTTTTTGTGAGGAGGCTTTGGCTTCATCCACTTAGGCAATTCGTTTCAGCAATCAACGAATGCCTTTCCGAGAGCCTTTAGTTTAGCTTTTGTTTCTTTTCCTGCAATGATGCGCACCGTGTTTGATCGACGCAAGCTTTCGTTATTTTATCCTATTAAAAAATATAAATACTTTAGCCTTTTTCATGAGAAAACACGTTAGCAAAGTATTTCAGCATCCCCGCCTCTAGAAGAGGCGAGGCTTTCGTTCATTTTGTAATCAAATGTGCTTTTGTCTAACCTAAAAAGCTTATATAAAATGTTCGCGTGCTTATCCTGAATGACAGATCTGCTGATAAAAGATGGTTATCTTGTTTTTCCTGATCTTACTTTAAGAAGCCACGTTTATTCTGAAGATGGGGTAATAAAAGCGATAGGAAGTTCTGTTCCAACATCTGCAGACAGAGTAATAGATGCTTTTGAAAAATACGTTCTACCAGGAGCCATAGATGAGCACGTACACTGCAGGGATCCTGGATTTACATACAAAGAAGATTTTGAAACCTGCACTAAAAGCGCAGCAGCGGGCGGGATAACGACAGTTCTCGACATGCCGAACAACCTGCCACCAACTGACGATCCATCAAGGATTAATGAAAAGTCTGAGATGTTCCTGAAAAAGGCTTATGTTGACTTTGGACTGTACGGCGTGCTTCACGATTCTAATATCGAAAAATTCGAGTCGATGGTAGATGCAGGAGCAATAGCATTTAAAATCTACATGGGACCGTCAACCGGCGACATACCTCCTCCAAACGACGGTTCCATTATTGAAGCGCTGAAAAAGGCTGTGAAGAAAAATATTACAGTTGTCTTTCATGCAGAAAATGAAAAGATAGTTGAGTTCTTTACAGAAAAGCTGAAATCAAGCGGAAGGACGGATCCCAAGGCACATATGGAAGCCAGACCAGCTATAGCTGAAGAAGAGGCGATCAGAAGGGTTTCACTCTTCGCAGAAAGGACAGGCGCAAGGATCCTTATAGCGCACGTAAGTTCTGTTGAAGGGTTAAATGCCCTAAAAGAAGCAAAGAACTCCGGCGCAAATGTTTATGGTGAAACTTGCCCTCATTACCTTTTTCTGGATGAGACAGCTTACGATAGATATGGAACGCTAGTAAAGATCAACCCTCCGGTTAGAACTGCTGCTGACAGGGAAGCTTTATGGAAAGGTATAGAGAACGGAATCATAACAAACATCGGGTCAGACCACGCTCCTCATACTCTCGAAGAGAAATCAAAGGGTGTCTGGAACTCAGCTTCAGGAATAATAGGCGTTCAAACAATGTTGCCGCTAATGCTGAACGAAGCTGTAAAGGGCAGAATAACCATGAACAGGATCGTGAGCCTTCTTTCAGAAATGCCAGCAAAGCTTTTCGGCTTTTACGGGAAAAAGGGTATAATCTCTATCAACTCTGACGCTGATTTTGTCATATTTGATCCTTCAAAAGAGTTTACAGTAAAGGAAGAATGGCTTTATTCAAAGAGCAAGAATTCGCCTTTTATTGGATGGAAATTAAGGGGTAAAATAATCCTAACGTTGCTAAGGGGAAAAGAAATATACGATGGGGAGAAAGTTCTGGAAATGAACGGAACGCAAATTAAAAGGCAACCATCATTTAACTTAAATGCGGTTTAATGTGGCTAAAGTCCCCTCCGTGACAGCTTATGTTCAGAAAGAATCAAGAAAACGGAAAGGCTATAGGCTCGATCTTTGAGTAAAGGATCAGATCGCTTTTTAAACGGAATAAAGGTATCATACTCAGTCCCGCAGAGCGAGAGGCTGAATAAGCTTCAGCGCTATTTCTCGAGAGCTAAAAAAGGATCAAAAAACAGGGTAAAAGAAGCTGGAATACTTGGAGATGTAAAAGGATCGATCATGTCCCAGTTTATGCCTTGATCCTATAAGGAAAGTCCCGTAAACTTAAAAACTATAAGAACCCTAAAAATTGTTATTGCAGAAAATAAATCCTGCCGCTTTTTAAAAACTGTTTTTATTCCTTTGCGTCTAATCTATAAGGTAAATCCAGTGCCTTTCAACTAGTTCCTATGTAGCATGCGTGTAGACTTTCCCTAAGTCGTTTTTAATCGGCATAAAAACTGAGTTATCTATCTATACGTCAAGCCTTGCCTTTCCTTTTTGCAGAAATTGATCTTCCACGCTGCATACCTCTCCTTTATCGACTTAAAACCTTGCAAGCCTGCCTTTCCGTTTAATCCTATGACATCCTCCCCTCCTCTAGAAGAGGAGAGGTTTTCGTTCGTGTTGTAAACATGATAGCTTTTTTTAAATTCTCTAAACCTAGGTTTTGAGTCAAGAATCTTAACATCTGCGGGGGCCGGAAAATACTCGAAATAAAAAACGATTGGAAAGACTATATCTGTATCTTTTGAAAAAGAGGACAGAAGTTCTTTTTTGCCTGAACAAAAATGCCTTTCAACGGGTACTTTCCTCGGGCGTTTAGGTAGATGAACCATATCGGCATAGAAAGATCTGTCACAATGCTGTAATTCCAGAAACCAAAACCCGTGCTCCCGAAGTGGTCAAATGAAAGCTTTACCCTGAACTCAGCGCTGCCGCTGAACCACTTGAGGTATTCAAAGCTACCATCTGAAATTTCCGCGTTAGAATAGAGAACTTCAAATGCTCTAATGCACGCATCTTCAGGTTCCCATTTGTTATTTCTCTCGATCAGAAATTTTCCTTTCTCTATGATTATAGATCACTCTTTGTATCAAAATCATCGTTAACTTCTGGCATCGTTAACAAGATTGCATAAGAAGTTTATAATGTTTTTGAGAGTAAGATTTGCAAACATGAACAACATCATTGATAGTTATTTAATAATCAGATTATCCATTTTGCGTATGCTAAGGGCTTTCTTACTGCAATGCTTGTCCCTGTTGTGCAGGCTATCCAGCAGCCTGAGCACTGATCTACCCTTTTTTTCGCCTCTTCAGGAGGGTTAGAAAGCATCTCCATTATATCCCTTTCAAGGACATTCCCTAGAATTATGTCTGTCCTGGCACCGCAAGCTAGCAGGTTGCCCATCGGGTCGACTGAAAAGTAAAGTTTCATAGCATCGCAGATCTTAGGGGTTTTACCATCGAGATAATCTGGTATCAGCTCTATAAATTGTTTAGGAACAAGAACGCTTATTCCTGAAGCTTTCAGTTCGTTTATCTTAGTTATGAGTTTTCTTATGCTTTCATTTGAAGGGCCAACAGGAGGCATTACCGCCTGGACGTTTATATAATCGTAAATCCCTTTTAGGTCGTCCAGCGCTTTCATTATATCTTCTGCGTTTGAGGGCATGACCACTGAGCTTATTCCTGTCCTTGCTCCGTTTTCCCTAAGAAGAGAAAGCGCTTTCTTAGCTTTGGCATATACTCCTCTTGCGCCTCTTACCCTGTCATGTACTTGTTCAGTGCCGTCTATAGATATTGTTATGTAATCAAAAGAGCCTGCTATTGCCGGCGCCCTTCTTTCATTTATAAGTGTCCCATTCGTGTTAACTCCAGTGATGCAGCCTAGGCTTCTTGAAAGCGATCCAAGCTCTTCCATATCCTTTCTTAGGAATGGTTCGCCACCGCTGAAGTCAAGGGTCGGAACCCCAGTAGCACATATTTTCCTTACCACTTCTTTTGCTTTATCTGTATCAAGCTCTGGCGCATGTCCCTGTCTTATAAAGCAGAAAGAGCACATGAGATTGCATCTGAAAGTGACAAAATAAGAAGCAAAAATGGGTGCAGGGGTTTTCCCAGCTCTAATGTCTATATACCTCTTTATTGTTCTCAGCCAGGCTTTGGGTCCTCCAATTTCTATGCCCATTTTACATAAGATTTTTATTTGAAGATATAAAAATTCTCAGATAAATCTATTGCAGAATTATTACTTCGATTATAGCTGATTTTTTCTTGCAATTATATCGTGAAATACATAAGAAAAGAACTTTTCAATACAGCACCTTGTGACCTTTTTTAGCGCCATTTCTCTTTCCTCTCCATAAAGTATCCTTGCTCTTCCCTTGTAGGTTTTGCCCCTGCTCTTTCCAAATATGGTTGACGGCTCGATCAGCACTTCCGGGTTTCTCTTTATCCTCTTAACCTTCCTGGTTTCTGCACCAGTATGAATGAGTATCCTGTTTTCATCTTTACCTATGAGCACCGTGGTCTTTACAAGCGTGCCGTCTTTTTTGTAAGTATATATGTTTGCATACTTTGACCTCATAATATCTTCCGGTCTGACCTCCTCCCCGCCCTTGAAGAGGCGAGGGTTCCCTGAAGGTCTCAAGGGTTACACCCCTTTATGGTATTATTCTGTCAAACGCCGGCTCAAAAGCTTTAACCCCCATAAGGTTTTCATTCCATGGTTATTGATTTTTTCAGTGAATAACACCAAGTGAACCATCCTAACCTTAAGGACAGTTTCTTGTTCATCGATAAGCTTACGTGCGGAATACTTGCAAAGTCATCCGCGGCTTCTCACCTACGTTCCATAGGGAAAGCTCATCCTTCAATATTACGATTACTGAAGCCACATTTCTGTCTAAGTTATAACAGGGGCATGTGAACTCAAACATGTTAAGCTTACCGTATGTCCTGCAAACAGGACAAACTCCTGTCGCCTTATCAAACCTTATTAACATGTGTGCCAGCCTTTCTCCTAAGGTTGCCCTCCTATCTCTGATCTTAGCGTTCTTCTCTAAGTTGGGCACTAGCAATGTAAATTTTTTTGTCAAACAAAAACCTTCTATGAGGGCTATTTAAAGCTCAGTGGACTTTCGCCCCCTTAATCCCTAGCAGTTAAAGTTTTGACCGGTTTATCCATCTTTTCGTAAAATAGTATGCCATGACTGATATAACAAGAGATATAATAAACACATACATATATGTTATATAAACTATTGAAAAATAGAAAGTTATACCAAGCAGGATCATGCCTGCAAATATAATGAGTTTGCTCTTCATGCTTGTTATCTTTATAGTCGATAATGCGACGAGCAGTAGGCTGAACACATAAAATAAAGTATCTGCAGCATAAGCTATCTCCATTGCGTTGTACGTAAGAGCAACACCTGAATAACCAGATATAAATGCAACAAAGTATGAAATGATCGCAGAAATGATTGCTAAAATAGTACTAAAAACTATAGCTTTATCTGGGGATCTGAACTTTAAATGAACAGAGCTTAAAAAACGAGGCATAAGTCTTTCTCTTGACATCCCGAAAAGCATTCTAGCAGTTGCGTTCAGCGTGGCAAGGTAGGAGCCTAGGACGCTAATTAGAACGCTAACTGCAAAAAGGACCTCTCCCGGGTAACCCAAATAGTCTCTTATAAGGGAATATACCGGATTTGGACCGGCACCTTCTGCAAGGTTTACAAAGCTGTTTATGCTTTTAGGAGTTATCCCTATGTCAATAAGTACAGAATATAAAACGAGGATATAAAGGAAGCCCATCATAATCGTTGCAACCAGAGTTGCCCATGGGACAGACCTTGTTGGATCCTTAGCTTCTTCTGAAATCATGGTACTTACCTCAAAACCCATGAAATATGTTATTCCGAAAATCAGACCCGCGCTTATGGCTCCAAGTATGGCTGATGGGCTTGATTGAAAAGTTGCCTGCAATGTGAAGGGATAAAGGGAGAGGGCTGAAAAATGACTTGCTATGCTTATAAAAGAAAAAATAAGAAGAGTAACTATCTCTATAGATGTTAATATCACTTCTGCCTTCACACTAGGCCTGATTCCGAGGTATGCTATTACAAACGCAACAATAACTGGTAAAGCGACGAAAAAAATAGGATTAACGTTTAAACCTGTTACGGCATAAACGCTTTCATAACCAAGATAACCAAAAGCTATGGCTTCAGAGCCTATACCAAGTATGCTGTAAAAAATAGTATAAACTATACCGTTTACAAAGCCTGCTGCCTCGCCAAGGTTTCTCCTTACATAATCATAAAAGCTTGCTGCATTAACATACTTTCTTGAAAGAACATATATAGCGTATACTACAGGAAGTATTCCAAGCAACGTTATAAGCATAGCCAGAGGCGCAGCGCCGTAGCTGTATCCTAATATGAGCGCAACACCAGAAGCTATGCTGTAGGCCGGAGCCTGACCTGCAAGAGAGTTATAAAGAGTTTCCAGAAAGCTTACTGAAGATCTCTTTAATGTTCTGGTTTCAACGCTGTTCTCCTGCATAAAGTAGGTTTATAACAAATGATATAAAAAAACTCGTTTATGTATAAATTTTTATATAAGCATTTTATGTTATAATGTTGGTTAGAGCTACCCAGCCATTTTACACGTGTTTTCTGGCAAAAAGATAAAATAATGAGCTGTGTTTATGTTAAATTTAGTTAATAAAACGTTTAATAACAATAAGTGCCGTTAACTTAAGCTCATAACCTTTTCACCTTATGAAATCAACAAAATTGCCTTTCCATTAAGACAGCTGATCATTGGATAATGGCACTGAACCAAATTCCTCGTTCGTGAATACATATATAAGAACCTGAACACTTTTAATTGAGGTTCATGCGCTACCCATAGCTTCTCTCTAAAGTTTATTTCAGTTTTATCAATAAATATTGAATTGACGTCGTGCTTGTCAACGTCATAAGAGTCCAATACGAAAGAATACTTATGAATCCATTTCCATATTGCAACGTGGCTTCTCTAGATTATGGGCTCGAGTAAATGAGAGGTCCTACTCAAACTGGAGAAATAATCAAAGCATAGAGTATAAGTGCTATTGGGGTACTTTTTCTGGTTTGTGTGATCGTTTGCTAAAAATAGGGTTCTGTTAAATACATTTTAAGCATTAAGTTAACGGAACCTTTGCAATTAAAATTTAAAATATATATATACGAAAGACATGATAAAACAACAAATGAGCGATTACGAAAAAGCGTCAAGCGGATCTTTTTACCTGTTTCTTAGCCAGGTTATAGCTCTTATAGGAGATATAGCTGCGCTAATTATCTTTTCTGCTTATATAGAGGCAAACCTTACTCACCTTGGAAATATTTCAAACATAACGTCGATTTATGGTTTTAACACAACAAGCGTTACAGCATATAATGCATCAAATGTGGTAGCGCACATGCCAATAGCGCTGATAAAGGAAATGCTGGGAGCGTTTATCGTTATCGTTGTGTTCGCCACGGCTGTTGGGTTTACTGTAATCCTGCTTATGGTCTATGGCTGGAAAAAACTTTCATCTTTTAACAGCAGCGATTATCATATGCCATATATTGGATCGATACTGAGCTTTATAGGCTTCATTCTTATCATGCCAGCTACATTATTTGTGCTGATTAGTGTAGAGACTTCTTTCGAATCCCTTTATGCATTCCATACTTTACCGCCTCAGTTACTGGCCATGACCCTTACTGCAGCAATCCCCATTTTCTTGGGCATCTTAATGCTGCTAGCCGGTTATATAATGGTGCTTATTGGTTACTGGAGGTTGGGTTCACAGTTCAGATCATCACTTATAAAGGCTGCCATAATATTGTTAATAATATCTATAGTTATCTCATTTTTCAGCGCGCTTTTACTGCTTCTTTCTCAGGTTCTTGAGCTAATTTCTGTTTTACTGCTAACTGTAGGATTGTACTCCGTAAGTAAAAAGGCAAAGCTGATGGAAGGGCAGCCGGTTCAAAGCTCTTGAAAATCTAAAAATGTTTTAAATCTTTTTCAAGAACCCTCATCACAGATATGTAAACTTCTCTTCCTACTTCTGAACCAAGAGGAGTAGCTGTACCTGCAAAACGGACTTTTCCCGAAAGATGGGATGTCCCAGCAGCAACAGCATCGGTAACAGTGCCGGTTATCTTGAGTCCATATTCCATCAGTGCTCCGCATTTAGCTTCTGTTATAACCTTTACAATTTCTACAAGGTCATTAATAGAAAGCGGTTCGTTTATAAAGACAGCTGTATTTATCGTCCTTCCTGCGTGTTTGCCA
>WYEB01000129.1_pt1 | contig 31618 bp, 33 predicted proteins | sample 6343061 | NCBI WGS metagenome assembly WYEB01 (sample SAMN13812332, study PRJNA600296) | hot springs metagenome | biome: ENVO:00000051; feature: ENVO:00002007; isolation source: sediment sample from Evening Primrose shelf | place: USA: Yellowstone National Park, Evening Primrose Hot Spring ... | reverse complement strand
AGGTACTGCAGATTGTTGCTGATTTAATTGCAATTTTGTAATTGAATATCCAGCACTTTTTAAATAAACATCAACAATTATATAAGTACTTATTGCAGCTAATGCAACCAAAAATATAAACAAAAAAAGCGATTCAAAGGCTTGTCCTTTCATTTTAGCCATATAATATTACTGTTGGATATATTAATGCTGATGGTGTTACACCTGATAGATCATATGGTTGTCCGTTTGGTGGTATTATAGAGAATTCCCATGTTTGTGATGCTCCTAATGATACATTAGCATATACTAATAGTGCTGCTAAGTCATTTGGTCCTAATACTCCATTATATAATAATCCTGAATTTGATACTGAATCTTGTTGATCAATATAGTAATATCCTGTATATCCTGTTACTAATGAAGAGTTTGCTACAGCCCCTCCATATGCAAATACTTCTCTACCAGCTGGAGCATAGAATATTAATGCTGTTTGATTAAATAATATTGGCTGTGATCCTGGTGCTAATCTTGTATATAATAAGAATTCTTGTACTGTTTGTGCTGTTGTGTTAACATTTATACCTTCTACTCTTACAATTTCTACAGTTGTACCAGATGTTTGTACTGTTTGTTGTGCTGCAGCCGCTGCATGTCCTTGTGCACTAGTTGTTGCTCCAATAATTACTAATGCTGCTATTGCTGCTGTCAATGCTGCTGCTATAAATAATACCATTGCTGAAAAACCAGATCCTCCTTGACCTTTCATACCTTATTAAACACTTTCCTTATTTATAGGAATTTGTTAATCAATAATGTTAATTTTTGCCCCCGCCGGGATTTGAACCCGGGTCATAGGGACGAAAACCCTATATCCTAGACCAGACTAGACGACGGGGGCGTATTTATTTTACTTGTAAATAATATTATTTAAAGTTTTATTTAAATTTTATAACAATGTTATGAATTTAAAAATATAATATATAATTTAGATAATATGCAAGAGATAATTATAATGGGTCCTTTAAATGAGGAAAAAATCAAAAAAATATCTGAAATATTAAATGAACCCAATTGGATGACGGACATAAGATTAAAAGGATTAAATTATTTTAATAAATTAGATTTACCAAAATTCGGACCAGAAATAAAAAATATTGACTTTAATAATATGATATATTATAGAAGTATAACTAAAGAAAATAGACCAAAAAGATGGGAAGATTTACCAGAAGATATAAGAAATAGAATAGAAAAATTGGGATTAAGAAAAGAATTTGAAAGAGAATTTTTATCTGGATTATTATATCAACATGATTCTTCTTCAATATATAAGGAAATAAAAAAATATCTAGATCAGGAAGGTGTTATTTTTATGCCCCTATCACAAGCAGTAAGAGATTATCCGGAAATTGTAAAAGAATATTTTGGAAAGGTAGTTTCTTTTGGAGATAATAAATTTGCAGCATTAAATACAGCAGTTTGGAGTGGAGGTGTATTTATTTATGTACCAGAAAATGTTAAAATAGACTTCCCATTACAAGCATATTTTTGGATAGGAACAGAAAATCTTGGGCAATTTGAAAGAACTTTAATAATAGCAGATAAAAATTCTAGAGTAACTTATATAGAAGGATGTACTGCTCCAATATATAATATATCTTCATTACATGCAGCAGTGGTGGAGGTTTTTGCAAAAGAAAATTCAGAAGTTACTTATGCTACAATACAAAATTGGTCTAGAAATATATATAACCTAGTAACAAAAAGGGCAAAGTTATATAAAAACGCTAAAATTAAATGGATATCTGCTGAATTCGGAAGTAAAGTAACAATGCTATATCCGGGATTAATTTTAGAAGAAAATTCTACAGGAGAAATTTATACAATATCAATTGCAAATGATAATCAAATAATAGATACTGGTGGAAGAATACTGATAAATGGAAAAAATTCCAGAGGATATATTGTAACAAAATCTATATCAATAAATGGAAAGGCAGTAAATAGAATAGACATAAAAATATTTAGTAATTCTGAAAATTCAAAGGTTATATCTAAATGCGACTCTTTAATAGAAGGAAATGGAATAGCAGAATCTATACCAAGAATAGAAATTTATAATAATAAAAATTATTATAATCATGAAGCAAAAACTGAAAAAATTGATGAACAAAAATTACTTTACTTACAAAGTTTAGGTATAGATAAAAAGAAAGCCAAAAGATTAATATATATGGGCTTTGCAGACGACATTCTAAAAAATTTTCCACCTTCCTATCAAATTAGAATTAAAAAACTTTTAGAAATAGAGTTAGAAGAAATCGGAGGATTTGGCTAATTATTTAAATAACCAATTATATATTATTTTTATATCTCTCTTTATTACTCTTCTAGCTTCAAATTTCTTAATTTTAAAATAATCAGATATTTTTGCAAAACTCCATGATAATAAAAATTTTCCAATCAATAATTCTTCTTTATCTATCTTTGGTTTATCCTTTTCGGTATATAATAAATAATAGATATATAATAATTTTACAACATCTGCAGCAGCTTCATATGTCATAGGTGAAGATAAATAACCTTCCAGTCTTTCTATCTGATTATCTGTCAAATTCAATTTATAATGTGGCTTAAACTTATATGGCGTTTCTAACATTTTTAATATTAGTTCTGGTGATAAATCAAAATATACATCCGATATTTGATTTATTAATCTCCATCTAAATTCATAATTTAACTTTTTAACTATCTTTTCTGATTCTTCATTTAAAGGTTTTATTACTACACCAGAATATTCTCCAGAAACCTTATTTTTTTCTGGAGATAAATGAACTAATACAAAATTATTTTTTTGCCAAAAATTTAATAATTCATAAGTTATACCAAAACTAGAACCAATCCAATCATAATTATTTTCCTTAGCCCAATTATATAGTTTATCTAACGATAAAGATCCCAAACCCATACCTTGGATTTCTGGTACTGTAGCAATTCTAACAATTCTTAATCCTTTTAATTTAGCAAATTCCCTTATTCTATAATGTTTTACTATTATATCTGGTATTATATTTCCCTTTGGCTTATAATCTTTCAACATTTTATTAATTGTATCATCATCTATACCACCCTCATATGCGACGTGTATTCCATTTACAATTTTTCCATTTGATAATTCTAAAACAAAAGCATCATGATGTGGTGCATCAGCGAGCATTGCTATATCATTTGGCTTATTTTGATAATGAGCTAAAATATATATTCCAACAAAATTCTTTAATTTTGGATCATCATTATAAAACCATTCTTTCATTGGTATTTTATAAAATCTTACATCTTTATTTTTTATTAATTCTTTATCATCCTCATTAATTTCCGAAACTTCAGAATCTAATAATAATGTATCATATAACCATTTTTCAATTGGATCTTGTTCACTATATCTAATTGGCTCAACCATATTATATTTGTATATCTTAAAATCCTTCAAGGAATTTAGATATTTCAAAAATTTGACAGAAAAAGATCTACCAGCTCCCTCATATCCATGAATCGTAGAAGAAAATACAATTTTATTATATTTCTTAGTATATTCTAATAATATATTTATACCAATACCTGCAGCTTCATCAACAAACAAAATATCATATTTTTTTCTCAATATTTCAGATGGTTTTCTATATTCAATATATATTCTATTATTTATTACTATCTTTCTCTCGCTTATTTCTTTATATTTTATATTATTCTTATTTAATCCCAACTTTAAGAATTCAAATAATGTTTCTACATTATTAAATTCTGGAGATGTTATGCCTATATCATATACTTTTTTGCTATTTAATAATATTTCCGAGATTCCAGCAATTACTAAACCAAGAGAAGCACTTTTTCCTCTTCCTCTATCTGCAATAATTAAATATATTGACTTTTCATCATTTAATAAATTTTCTAGAAGAGAAAGGACATTTACTTGATCTTGTGTTAAACATAATTTATATATTCTGTCTGAAAATTTTCTATTATCTGGCAATAATATTTTCTTTCTTCCAGGTGGATATGCTTCTTCTAATATACATTCGTCATTTATTCCCTTTATTAATCCCTTTTCTATATCATATATAATTATATTATCATATTGAAGTAATTTATTCTTGAATCTATGTTCAAAATATTTTTTCACATCTTCCAATTTATATGGAGGAGTTAATAAATGTTCATGAAAGGTTGTATAATTTTCTTCAAAATGTTCAAAATCTTTAATTAAGAAAAATGCAATACCAATTCCAGATAAAGTTTCAACAATTCTACCTATATGATCTGGAGTTAAAGATTTATACATATCTAAAATTAATATATCATATGTTTTTCCCAAAATTTTTTTAGAATCATTATATTTAATTTTTTCTATATCCAAAAAATCTACCTTTTCTTTTAATTTTTGAAATCTATATAAATAATCTCCATTAAAATCTTCAGAGACATATAAAACTTTTATTTTATCTTTAAAATTCCCAATTTTTTCATAATATATTTTTAACAAATTGGATAAAATATCAAAATAATCCTTACCCGATAAAACAACAATTCCTCTATGATTATTTCTAATTATTTTGCATAGTAATTTATTATAATCATTTAATATATCCATATATAAAATATCAGCCAATTACTTATAATCATTAAGAAATATTAACCTTTTGTTAAAGCCATATTAAAAGACGTTAAAACATTAAAACATTTTGTTAATAAAATATTAAACAATAAACAAACATTAGTTAAGTGATGTTAAATCATTAACTAAACATGTTAAATATATGTTAAACTAAAGTAAATAATATCTTAATTTCATATCAAGAGATTTCAATAATTTTTGATCATCAACAAAAACTATAGATAGTCCTTTTGATATTCCTCCAGAATATAATCTAGAAGTTCTTCCAGAAGCCTGTAAATATGTTTTAAGATCTACAATATTTAAATATATATTTTTATTTTCATCTATTTCTATGGAAACATCTGGATTTTCTTTTAATTTATCTAATATTTCTGCCTTATCAAGATAAATTTTTAAGATATTGTATAATGTCAATATATCATCAGCAAAAGTTTTTAAATATCCAACTAATTCAACTTTATTTCCATTTAAAAAATCAGAAATTAATTTCAAATCTCCAGAAGATAGCTTTTTCATATTTCTTCTTAATCTTGTAAGAATTCTTGTTATTCTATTTTTTTCTATCTCAGATATGTATGGTAAAATTAAATTAGATAAAATAATTATATTCGTTATATTTTTCTCAAGATTTGTAATATTTATTTTTATCTTTGGTATACCCAAAAATATTGCATATTTTATTCTTTCTGGCATATTAATCCCTCTAGTTAATATTCCATATGGATCTGTGATACTAATTAAGAAATTTATCTTTCCCTCATAAAAATCATTTAATATATTCTCAATTTCTCTTGCTTTTGTTTTTGAATATATTAAACCAACTTTTATATTATTTGATATTAAATAATTGTAAATTTCTATCATATATTCTACCCCTTTTTCTTTTGGAACAAATATTAATGCTCCATCTTCTAATTCTTTTAATAGGTTCAATAATTCTTCTTTTATATCTCTCTTTGGAATATAATATGCATCTACAACATTCCTAATTTTTGAACTTCCAGTTCCAATGGTAAAGTTAGCCAGCTCCCTATATAATCTAACTCTTTTTCCTCTTAAACTACCAGTAGCTGAAGATAAAACAATTATTCCGTGATTTTTATTTTTAATTTCTAAAAACTTTTTATATAGATCACTATTAAAATCTAATTTACCAGCTAATTTTAAATCTATTACTTTTTTAGCAACATTTATATCGTCTTCGCTATAACCAATTAAAATAAATAATTTTTCAATATTTTTTGATCCTTTAAAAAAAGAATCTACGTCATCTACAAAAGCAATATCAAATTTTTTATCTTTTAATATTTCAAAATTTTTAGTTAAAAATTGATTTGAAATAATTAATATATTAAATTCACCATTTTTTATTTTTTCCTTAATTTCTTTTTTATTACCACCATAATATGCTATAAACTTTATATTTAGATTTAGACTACTTATAAATTTATCAAACAAATCACTAAATTGCTTTACAAGCAACCTTGTTGGTAATATTATTAGTATCTTTTTGTTGTACTCACTAGAAAAGTAAATAGAAGAAACTATAATAAATGTTGATTTTCCAACACCTGTTGGTGCTATCATAGAAAAACTATTGTTTTTATATAATCTTTCAAACCACATTATTTGTACTTTCCATGGATTAGAATTTAATAACTTTTTAAAAAATTCAGAAAATTTATTAATTTCTTTATATAAATTATAAATATTTGCATAATCTTTTAATTTCCCCTTTTCAGATAATTTTTTATATAGAAGCTCTCTAAAAGTGTTTTCATCCTTTATATTTAATAATTCTAATATTTCTTTATCATCTAAATCATTTTCACAAGGAAGACCATTCGAAAGCCTATAGGAAGAAATTGTACCATTACAATTAAAGCATAAATTTTTTATATATAAAGGTATGTAATCCATATTTTCTTTTATTTTAAAAATTAATTTAAAAATATTCTATTATGGATATATCGGATATAATCACTTACTTACAAAAAGAAAAAGAGAAAAAAACATTACAAAATTTACAAAAAGATTTTTATGTTAAGGTATCTGAATTATTAAAAAAATATAAAAAACAATTAGAAGCATATAAATCTGATAGTAAAGAATATAGAGAAGTTATTGCAACAATAGATAGACTAAAAGAATCATTATCAGAATTAATTAATATAAGAATTAGCAAAATAATGAGTAATACAGTACTAGAGGTTAAAGAAGATCTAAATATAATATCAGAAGATACTTTGGGAGAAGAAGAAAAATTATTATATTCTCTTGTTAAAAAAATATTAAAATCATATAAAGAAAATATACAAAGCAAGATTATTAATGGAGAAGAAATAGATATCAATAAATTCTTTTCAGATATAAATATAAATGTTTCATTATATCAAAATAAAATAGATAAGAAAATTGTTGTTATTAAAAATCAATTACCAAAGATTGTTGGACCAAATGGAAAAATATATGGACCTTTTAAAGTTGGAGATATAATAATACTAAATAATAACTTCGCTGAAAAATTAGAAAATACTGGAATAGGAAAAACAGTTGATTAAACTTATAAAATTATTTAATATTATTATCTTTAATGAAATTACCAAAGACTATTAACAAATATTGCCCATATTGTAAAAAAGTCACAGAACATAAAGTAATCATTATAAAAAGTATAAAAGCTAGGACTGGATTAGTTTGGGGTGCTAGAAGAGCTAGAGAAGGAAAAAAAGGTAGAGGAAATAAAGGAAAATATAGCAAGAGACCATTATCACAAAGAAAAAGAGGTGTTATAAAAACTTCTAAAGGTGTTGATATAAGATTAGAATGCAGCGTATGCAAAAAACAAACTATATGGGAAATAAAAGGTAGATACAAAAAAGTAGAATTATCAACTGCTATAAAATGAAGTCAAAAATATATTTTGAAGCATTTTCTAACGATAAAGATAAATTAACAGAATTTTTAAATAAAACATTCGATGCTATATCAAAATTCAAAAATTTTCAAATAATAGATAAAAAAATTGCTGATCCTATAACAAAAGATATAAAAACTCCGGATGGAAAAACTATAAGTGGATGGTCATCCTATTTAGAAATATATGCGGATTTTAAAGATTTCGATTCATTAATAGATTTTATACTATTTTATACACCATCAAGAATTGATATAGAAGATATAAAAGAAATGAAAATTATAACAAAAGATAATGAAATAAAATATAATAAAGAAAAAGTTAATCTATTATTAAATCAAATACCACAAGCTATAAATATGAAAGTATCTGCATTGTTAAATATATATCTTGCACAAGTTAAGAAAGATTCTAAGGGACCTGACAACCAATCATTAACAAATTTAAAAATAAAATAAAATTTTATCCATAATAATATCCTGAACTTTTTTCCCTTTTCTTGCTTTCTTCCTCTAACTTCTTAATCATATCTAAATCTTTTTCTAATCTTTCTTTTAGTTTTTTACCCTTTTCCTTTAGATCACTTGTATCAACTTGAAAGTCATATAATTTACCTAAGATTTCTAATGCCTTTGAAGCACCAAAATATCCATTAATTTGATTTGATAAATATGTTTCAACTAATAATAAATAAGCTGGCTTTTTAAATAATTGAGAATAATATAAAAATAATCCACTCATTCCAACAACAGTATTTGATTTATATAAGTTAAGTTCTCCCAATTTTTCTTTTATCTTATTTACATCATAATATTTATTTAGTGCAAACAAATAATTTGGATTTTCTGGTTCTAATTGATGTGAACCTATTCCACCAATTATACTTAACTCTAATAGATTAAATTTACTTATTATTCTAAATAGCTTATTCATGAATTTATATCTAAAGTATAAAGACAATCCAGGATCTTCTAAAATCATTATCTGAAAATCTCCATATAATACTAGAAAATTATAGTTACCAATTGGAACAGAATATAATTTATAACTTATATTATCTGCTATATATCCATTTTTATTTACTTTAACTACATCAGGAAAGAAATCTGTAATTATTCTTCCAACAACTTTTCCTTTATAAGTTTCTATTAACTTTTTTCCAACTATTTTTGACAAATTTCCAAATCCTCCGCCTATTGAATAGAGAAAAACTATATTATTCATACTTTTTATTTTTTCTTTATTTATTATAAATTCCATAATATATTATAGTATATTACTTTTATATAAGATTTCTTTTTTCATTTTTCTTCTATAATCACCCCATTTATCATCAGGAGAAAATTTAGGAGGTATTACTCTAGATGTTTTATTACCACAAATTGGACAGATTTCTTTAAATGTATATATTTTACAATTTTTACATTTTCTAATCTCTTTCATATTTATTTATTTCATAAATTATATTATAATTTTTAGCTTCTTTATTAATTAATTCTAGCAGTTCTTTTTCCTTTTTTTGTAAATCAGATGGACTTATAGTAACATATTTTAGCATATATGTAGGAGCTCCCAAATACTTAATCGTTATATTTAGATCCTTTATTTTTTTAAGAAATTCCTTTATTTTATATATTCCATCACCATCTAAGCAATATGCCTGCATTATATATGTAAACTCATATTTTGGTGGATTTAGATAATCAAGTATATATTTGTATAATAGATCGGAGTATTTTTTACTTATTTTATATTTATCTAAAACACTTTTTCCATTTATATAAGCTTCTAAAAATACACTATAAAGTTTGTTTTCTGGAACAATTTTAAATATTATATCTTTTTCTAATTTATCCATATCTATATTTTCCTTTTCACTCATTATTTTCAATATATTATAAGCAACCATTTCTCTTTTATATTCAAAAATCTTTGCTTTTTGTTTATTCTTATCAACTCTCTTTAACGATAAAGTAGCCAATCTATTTTGTACATCTATATCTAATACTAAACATACGATCTTTTTACCTTCTCTAACTAAAATCCTTGGATTTGTAATTCTTCTATTTGATAATTCGTCTATTGGAATTATTCCATTAAAATTCTCATATTCATCTAAACTAACCTTTACATCTACGTCCGATATATTATTTACTGTACATATAACATAATCATTCACCTTTGGAGGATCTTTTCTCTTATACATCTTTAAAATATATTAAAAATACTTATTAAATTTATATACGATTTACGTTTTAGTTACTGGGATATTATATGTAACCTCTTCATAACAATTATATGAAAGATTCATTAAAATATATGCTGGTATTTCTAGATTTGAATTGAGAAGATTTTGAATTCCTTGATAGTTTTGTGCTAATTGTTGAAGATTTATAATACAAGATATTGCAGATGAACTTATTGGAACATTTTGTGTTGGATTACATGAGAAACCTTCTCCCCCATTTGGTATATCTATTTGATTTGATCCGGTAATACTTAATTCGGCATTTACATTAAAGGTAGCTTGACTATTAGAATATACATTATTAAAGCATCCAACAGAATCTTGGAAAGATATTGAGAAATATATATTTCCATCAATTTCATTTACATTGATATTAGAAGATACTGGTGTTACTGGAGATGATGAATAATATACAGGCTCACTTAATGTTATTGAACTATTAGAATAATTTAATTGTAGTGGAATTAATACATTAGTAACAACATTTGATATATTATATTCTACAACTATTGGTATTTGAGAAGGCACAGCCAGAATACCAGGACTTAAAGAAACTTCAATATTTCCAATAGTAGAATTTGAAGGAATAAGTTGATCAGAAGAGGAATTATAAGTTGCTGGTTCTGCATTAAAATTACCTGAGTAAGGAGAAGATAAAGCATAACTATAAACATAATATGAAACCTCTAATTGAGAATTTGACATTGTATAAATATTATTAACATAGATAAGAGGCAATGTATAATTTAAACCACTTGATTCACTATAATTTAATGAAGAAGGTGCTTGAACATATATATATACGTTTCCTGGCTGACTTACTGCCCATGAAGGTTGATATAAATTAGAACTTCCGCTATTAAAAAATCCTGAATTTCCAAATCCAATGTTACCAATTGGACATGTAGAAAAATAAAATAGAGTAGTACCTACAAATAATATTGGCAACAAATATATAAATCTTCCAGCTTTCATTAATTATATTTTTACTTTATTAATTATAAACTTTATCATAATATTAGCCCGAAGTATTAGATGTATATGAATTATTTAAACTAACATTTTCATTTAAGGAATTTTGAATAATATTAAAAGCTTGTTGACTTTCATTGATAAATTGTACTATACCATTTTTGACACTCTGGAACATTTCATTATTTTCTATATATGCAAGAATTTGATTATGATATAAATAAGCTACTATTATTAAAATTATTGGAATTAATAAAAAAATCAATCCACCGCCAGAGCTTTTAGCTCTTCCTTTCTTCATAAACAAATTATAAATTTCTTTATTTATAAATTTTAGGATATCTGCAAATAATTTATCTTAAGATAATTGTCTGTCTTTATTTCTAATAGATTCTCTGGCAATAAACAATTAGATATATTTACTACATAAGCCCCAACAGACGAACTTATGTTATATATACAATTATTATTTAGTATAACTTCCCCAGAGCCTTGACTTACTATAATATCCAATATGTAATTTGTTAAATTATTTGGAAATGCTATATAAAATATATTGCTCTTTGCTTCTACATATAGATTATTTATATTAACTGGATAAGATGACATCAAACTGATACTATTTTCTCCAATATTTAAATATGGGGTTAAATAAAATAAGTTAGAACAAGAAGATAAGGGAATTGACAATCCATTTATAATTAATTCTACATTTTGAGGAGAATATGGACAAAAATCATAGAACATATATACATCTCCAGATATATAATAATAGCTAAAATTTAATGATGAAAACTCTAGATAATTTATATTTATATTATTTAATATTCCATTCCCATTAAATATTATACTGGTTGGGGAAAACTCTATTTTTAGCTCATTATTTCCATTATTTAGATAATTTGGAGAAACAAAAATACCTATTTCTCCATTTTGACATCCAGAATATACTTCATAATTATTTACATATATATTAAATTTTCCATTATTACATTTAGAATAAGCAGTAATATTTATTCCATCATAATTATTAGAATAATAGAAATATAAGCTCTTACTAACTGTTCCATAAAATATATTTGTTTCAAAATTCAAAGTTCCTAAATTAATATAATATACTGGAATATAACTTCCTATTGTATAATTGCTTGTTATATAATAATAATTCTGACTCTCCGATAATTGTATATTTTGAAAGATATATTGATTTCTAATACTTGTATTTAAAGAACTTGAGGGAGAATATAATGTTATATTAGTTCCATTAAACAATTGTTGTATTAAGGATTGTTTATATTGATATGGAAGAATAACCCAATATACAAAAATTATTATACCCAGTAATATAAAGAATATACCCAAACTTGTCGTTTGTAATTTTTTCATATTTTAATAGAATATTCTTTAATATTTATAATTTATACCTTAATTTTCCAACAATACAGAATCTGTCAATTAATTCAAAATTATTTACATTACTATTTACAAAATATATTTCTGCATCTATTTTGTCTAAAATATTAAATAAATTTATAATTTTATCGATATTGTTTTCTTCTTTCATTTTTTTAAAGCATTCTTCAGAAATTAAAACATATTCTATATTATTATACATTGCATTATTATATACCTCATCATATCCAAATGCTACCATATTTTTTTGCATTAAATATAGTATTTCTTCTATTAATTTATTTATTTCTAAAATTTCTAAATTTTTTAATGTCTCATAATATTCTGTTCTTCTAACAAATTCATATATCCCATTTACACCTCCGCTAGATACTTTATATATTTTTATATTTTTTACATTTAATTTATCCTTTATATAATCATAAAATTCTTCAGGATAAAATAATGGACCAATTATACATAGAAATTTAATATCATAATCCTTTAGTGTATCTAAAAATTCTGAAAATATTTTATATAATTTTGCTTTTTCTTCAGGATCTCCTTTATTTATCTTATAATATTCCTCTTTTATAATTTTTATCCCATTATTTATTATACCAAGAGCTATCTCATTGTTATCTATAGATATTACAAAAATATCTTCTTTTTCTCTAGAAGATTTTTCCAATATTTTTTCTTCATATTTTTTTATTTCCTCCTTTTTATATAATGTAAATTCTGTAGATATTCTTATATCAAATGTATGATAATGTCCAATAGAATCTTTATCACTTGAATCAATTATTTTTCCAGAAATCCTTAATGAATCTTTATATTCAGAAAATTTTATACTCTCAACTTCTATTTTTATTTTTATTTTCTTCTTTTCTTTTTCATTTTCAAATTTTAATGTTCTATAATCATATCCTTCTATAATATCTCCTAAATTAACTATTTTATATAAATACAATAAGTCTACTTCATCTTCTACCTTAATTTTTATTGTTTTCTTATCTATTATTTCATATTTCATATTAGTAAAAATATTAAAGAAAGAAATATTGGTGGAACAAAAGGTGCTCCTTCCTTTACTTTTACTTTTATATCATTATATTCTCCCAATTTCCTTAATATACTAACTTCTTCTTTTGAAAGACCAAATGTTCCAATAAACAGTTTATTTTGAAATATATGATAAAATATTATAATAAATGGCATAGAATAATAAAATAAAACTTCATTTAAAAAATAAAATATTAGTGGCAAAATTGCAATTATTAAGATAACAAGAGAATTAATTAATTTATTATTTTTCTTAAATTTTAATATATATTTATTCTCATTTTCATAAATATCGAAATATTTACTTAATATTTCTTTATCTTCTTCCTTTATACTATTAATTTCTATTCTATCTTCTATCCAATCCCCTTCAACCAATTCATTTACATTTCTTATAAATGTTAATTTTTCATCTAAATCCTTTGATATATATCTAAACAGAAAATATGGAATATATATTAAAATTAAAGAAATTAATAGATAATAAATATAAAAATACAAAAAGAAAAAATTGATAAAAAATATAGAAACTAATATTAGGATAATATTAAAAATATAAACATAATACTTTTTTCTATTTTCTTTATATACTTTAGTAGCTTCCAAATTATGAAATACAAATGCGAACAATACTAGATAAAATAAAAATAATAATATCTTATATAGAGGAAAGAAAGATAATAGAAAGAATATTGAAAAGAAAATAAATAGATCTCCAATAGCTAGCAATCTAAATAAATACAATAATATGAAAAATAGAAGAATAAAATATGAAAATATAAAATTCACTGAATAAATATTTTGAACAATTAAATATGAGAAATAGAATATATTAAATATCAATAAAATATATATTACTATATCATCTACAGACTTATATTTTATATCCTGATATGATGAATATAACAATATTATTATATCAAATATCAATAAAGGAAGCATTTCATTCATATAAAAAATAAAAAATACAATTCTTATAAATAATTATTATGATGATGTGGACACAATCTGATTAATGATGAAAGGAGTAGCTACTGATTTTTAAATTTCTATATATTATTATTTATTATGCCATTAATAATACCATCACCAGAATATGCTAAAAGAAGGAGAATATTACAAGTTGATAATAAAATTAAAAAATTGGAAAAAGAAAGAAGTGGAAAAATAACTTTAGTATTAAAAAAAGAAATAGACCTAAATAATGTTGATGAATCATTAAAATTTATATCAATGTTAAAAGAATTGGAAGGAAGAAATTTCTTTGATGAATTATATATTGTTAAATCTGATAAAGTATATGATTATTTAGATATAGAAAAAGAATTGGATCAAAAAAATATAGAAAAGAAGAAACTGATAAAATTGTATGATATAATAAGTAGACTTGCAGATATAATAGATAAAATTAAAAAAATCTATTAGTATTTATATTCGTTTTCTTCTCTTATATTTTTAGATAATAGTAATCTCTTTATATTTTCTATATCATTTTCTAATATTTTTATTTTCTCTATTTCATTTATTATATATTCAAAATTAGATAAATCAATGAAATTCTCTATTTTCTTTATTTTATTCATTAAATTTTCATAATCTGATAATACAGATTCTAATATATCTTTAGAATCATATAATTCTGTTTTTACTTTTCTTATTTCTTCCCTAATATTATTTAGACTTTCTTCCAATTTATTATATTTTTCATTAATTTCTTCTATTTTAGTCATTTCATTTATTTTCGATCTTAAATCTACAACCAAATTATTTAATTCTTCAAATAATGCATATATGCTATTTAATCTATTTTCGAAGTTTATATATTTGTTATATAATTCTTCATAAGCTTTAAATTGTTTTATATTTTTAATATCATCATTTGTTAATTGTAATAAGTAATTCATATTATTTATTTTATTATTAATTTCAGAATATTTCTCTTCATATTTCTTTTCTATTTCTTCTAATTTACTATTAACTTCGTATAGATCTTTTTCCCTTATTTCATTTATCATTTCAGATATTTTATTGTACTGTAATAGATCTTTAGATAAATTATCTATTGTTTTGGATACTAAATTTGCTAAATTATCAACTTTTTCTTTTAGATCATTAAAATCATTAATATTTGTATATGAGTCTTCTAATTTATTTAACCTATCTATTGAATCTTCTAATTTATTCCTTAATTCTTTTATATTATTTATAACATCCTCATATTGTGTTATTTTATTACTTAGAGAATTTATATCAAGTTCTAATTTATTTATTTTTGATTTTATATTTACTATAGCAGAATAATCAACAAAGTTTTTCTGATTATTTTCTAATACATCTACTTTTATTTTCAAATCATTTAAATATCTTATTTTATCCAATAAATCTTCATTTAATATTTCTTTATAATTATCTAATATTTTTTCTACATTTTCTAATTCTTCTTTCAATGCTTTTAATTGATTATTAAATTCTTCTCTATTTACAAAATTATTCAAGCTTCTTTTTATTTCTGATATTCTATTATTAAAATTTTTTACATATGAAAAAAATTCATCAATTAGATTTTCATCTTTATTTAAATCCATAAACTAATTATGTATAATAAATTTTATTAAACTTACTATACATTTTTTAATAATTCTTTTCTTATATCATCAATTTCTTTCTTTATCATATCATATTTCAATTCTAAATTATATAGTCTTTTTTTAATATCATCTATATCTTTAAATTTTAACTTTATTTCCAATAAAAGTATTTTTAATTCTTCTAATAATTTATTATATTCATTATCTTTATCAAATATATTTTTTAATTTCATATATTTCTCATAAATTTCATCTTTTATTTTTTTATTTTTTTCTAATTCTTCTTTTAAATCCTTAATCTTATTTTCTAAATCTTCTATGATTTTTTCATATTCATTTATTTCATCCATTTTTAAAAAATGATAATATATCTTTTTGAGCTTTTCCTATATTTTCCATGGATATATTTAATGCTTTTAATATGGGTTCTACAGCTGGTAAAACCTGTTTATATATATAATATTCTGGATCATATTCATTATCTTTAACCTCATCTAATATTCTAACTTTATCAGAAATTTTTTCACCACCTTTTACTATAATATATTCAACTATAAATCCTCTTCTAACATCATAACCTTTTTCTTTATATTTCTTTGCTGCTATAATATGTGGAGCTGTAACTTCATATTCTGATAAATCTTTTCTTAATTGTTCTCTCAATATAAATTTCTCTTTAGGATAAACATGATTTCTTATATTTTTAATAACTTCTGACAGATAATCATTTATTTCTCTTATTTTTCCTTCTAGTGCTAGTCTAATTACATTTTCCTGAACTTCTCCAGCAATTTCCGACCAATCTCTTCTAACAACTTCAAAACCTCTTAATTTAATATTTTTATTTTCAGATAATAATGCATATTTTTTTCTAGCGCCACCTTCTCCAGATCTTTTTTCTACAAATATTCCAGACATATAATAATCTTCAAATTCCATTTCCAATGGTTTTGGTAAAATATTATTTATTTTATTTAATAAATTTAGAGCATTTTCTTTATTATCTACAATAACAAATATAGAATCTGTATCTCCATATAATATTTTATATCCACTTTTTTCAATAAAATCTTTTACTTCTAATATATGTTTTCTACCTAAAGCAGTTACTGCAGCTGCACATTCTAAACAATACCATCTAGAATTTGGAAAACCTAAATAACCATATGTAGAATTTATTATATATTTTAATGCTGTCTGTCTACTATCAATTATTTTATATTCCTCAGAATTTTTATCTAAACTTTTTAAAGCTTTCTTTAAATTTGCTCTTTCTTCAAATACTTTTTCTAATACTGAAGATATAAATCCTTTTTTCTTTTTACAGAACCATACTTCAGATTTTCCTAAACTCGTTTCAATAGTTATTTTATCTTTCATGCATTCTTCATGTTCGCATTTCAATGTATCTGGAGAAATATTATATCTAATTATTATTGATGGATATAGAGATCTGAAATCAAAAACAGCAATATTTTTATATAAACCAGGTTTTGGTTCTAATACAATAGCACCAGTATATGTTACTCTTTTTCTTTTATCTACTTCCTCAGGATCTGGTCTATTTGGTATTATTTCATTAAATTCTTTTGCTCTTTTTATTAGATAATTTTCTACAAGTATTCCATATGTACTTCCTGATAATTCATATAATGTAATTCCAACCAATCTTGCTAATTCTAATAAAATTCCTTCAAAATGTTTATATAATTTATAAGTTAATTCCACATCCTTTCTATTATATTTTATTAGATAACTGAAATCTTTTTTATTATAAATTATATCTGACATTTTATCTAAATCCATATCTAATTTTCCTTCTCCCAGTATTTCCATAGCAACTTCATCTAAAGAATATGTTTCAGAATTTAATTGCGGTGCAAATATTGTTGTAACAATATCATATAAATCAACATTTTGTATTCCAACTATCCTATATTTTTTATCTTCTTCTCTTTTTTTAGTATATATTATCCCTTTTCCATCCCATCCAAAATCAAAATTAAATCCTAATTTTTTTGCTTTCTCATATAAAAAGTATAAATCAAAATTATTTGAATTATATCCAACAATTACATCTGGATCCAAACTTTTAATTATTTCATTAAATTTTTTCAATAATTCCAATTCACTATTTACTTTTATTCCTTCATTTGATTCCCCTCCCCAATATATTGAATAATATTTTTCTCCATCATATATTGAAATAATGTAAATATATGCTTTTTCTGGTGATATTATAGATTTATTAGAAGCTGTTTCTATATCAAATGATATAACTTTTAATTTATATTTATTTTCAACCATTCCATTATTTTTCTTTAATTTGTAATAATCTATATTATCTCCTTTTTTTATTAATTCCAATTCCAAATCATATGTATATAATGGATATATATCATTATCTATTTGAAACTTTTTTATTATACCAATATCACCTTCTTTTTTTCCAATTATTTTTCCTTCTTCCTTTAATTTATCAGCAAAATTTTTTATTTTATCATAATCATCCTGATTCAAATAAACTTTTATTACATTATATTCCTTTCCTATAAAATTTTTCTTTAGAATTTCAAAATTTTTCACATATTTTTCGTCTTTCAATTTATTTTTTATTTCTTCTAAATATTTTTCATCTTTTAATATTAAATATACATAAAATGGTTGATCATATTCTATTCTTACCTTCTTTCCATTTTCGTCCCTTCCATAAATATAAACCTTTTCTTTATCATGATCAAAATCTAATACAAATACTTTCATAAAAAATTATTGTAAAATATTAATTAAAGTTTAACCTTTTATAACTGCTATTGGTCTTAATCTTACAACAATTTTAGATATACCTAATTCGTCAGTTACTTTTACAACTTCATCAACATTTTTATAAGCTTCAGGTACTTCTTCAACTACGCCTTCTTTTGTTGTAGATTTTACATATATTCCTCTTTCTTCTAAATTTTTAATTATTTCATTATAATTAAATGATCTTCTAGCAGCAGCTCTTGACATATTTCTTCCAGCACCATGTGCAGAAGATCCAAATGATAATTCCATAGATTTTTCAGATCCTATTAATACATATGATGCTGTTCCCATTGAACCTGGAATTAATACTGGTTGTCCAATTTTTCTATAATCTTCAACCAATTCTTCTGAACCTGGTGGAAATGCCCTAGTAGCACCCTTTCTATGAACAATTAATTTTTTCTTTTTACCATCAACTTTATGTTCTTCAATTTTTGCAATATTGTGAGCTACATCATATACAACATCTAATCCAATATCTTCTACCGGATGATTATATACTTTTTGGAATGACTTTCTAATAAAATATGTTATTATTTGTCTATTATTCCATGCAAAATTTGCTGCAGCACTCATTGACTTCCAATAATTATTTCCATCATCAGATTGAAATGGTAAATATACTAATTCTTTATCCGGCAATTTATTTATTTCTTCTCTATATTTTTTCAATCCTAAATCTATATAATCTGATGCAATTTGATGTCCAAAACCCCTAGAACCTGTATGAATTAATACTGTTACTTGTCCTTCTTCATATATTCCCAATTTATTTGCTATATCTTTATCAAATATCTTATCAACTACTTGTATTTCAATGAAATGATTTCCAGATCCTATAGTTCCTAATTGATCTATTCCTCTCCTAATTGCTAAATCTGATACATGTTCTATTGAAGCATCTTTTAATCTACCATAAGATTCTACATGCTCTAAATCCTCTTTCCATGCATATCCCTCTCTATAACTCCATTCTAAACCTTCTTCTACAGCATCCTTAAATTGTCCAGGAGATAAAACAATTTTTCCAGTTTCTCCAACTCCAGCAGGTACATTTCTAAATATTTCATTCACAATTTCTTTTAATTTTGGTTTTATCTCTTCATATTTTAAATTTGTTCTTAACAATCTTACCCCACAATTTATATCATATCCTATTCCACCTGGAGAAATTATTCCTTCATTTATATCAAATGCTGCAACTCCTCCAACTGGAAATCCATAGCCTTCATGCCCATCCGGCATTATAATAGAATATTCCTGTATTCCGGGTAAACTAGCAACATTTTTTCCCTGTATTAAAGTTTTATCTTCTTTCATCTTTTCTATTAACTTATCATTTGCATATACTCTAACTGGAACATTCATTCCATTTTCTTTAGGTATTTCATATATATTTTCAGATATTTTTCTTAACTTTATATCCATAAAATATTATTTATTATAATTCTTTAAAACATAATTTAAGAAAAGGAAAGAAATTCCTAAAATAATAAATGATAAAAATAAACCATATTGAACAGAAATATAATAAAGTAACAAAGATCCTATTGCACCACCCAAATTTCTAAATAAGTATATATTTCCAAATTTTTGTGGATAATTTAATATTATATAATTATCAAAGAAATATTGAAACATTGTCCATGAAAATGCAGCTAATATAAATAATACTGTTAGTATTATACCATTATATATTTTTGATAAAGAAAATATTAAGGACAATAATATTATGATTCCTATAAAAAATCTAGAAAATATTCCTATTTTTATATTTCTAAAATTAATTTCCCTTTTATATATTTTATATAATATTGAAGTATATAATCCATTTATAAATAATAAAAATGGAAAAATTGTAGATAAAGAAAATACATTTACAGAATAAACTAAAGATGCCCAAACTAATGAAAATCCAATCAAAACAAATAGATTATATAATTCCAAATATCCAATTCTTAATTTTTTTATATTTAATGGAAATATTAAACCTTCAAATATAGGATATATAGTTCCAAATTTATCTATATTATTTTCTGCAATTGAAAACATTTTATCAATTCTTTTCAATAGATTTAATTCATATGCTGATGAAAATAAGAATAAATATAATTTCCTGTATATAATAATTAGCGTAGATAATAACAATAAAATAAAAACTATATATATGTTATAAATCAGGGAAAGAAAAATAAGAGAAATTTGAGGTATTATTTCTCCAAAAGTCCAATAAATATTAAAATAGAAATTTAAGCCTACATCTCTATAATATAATAAAAATGAAAAGTATGTAGATGATATTGTAATGGTAAACAAAAAGAATGATAATATTAGTAAATAAATATTTGGATAAATTAATAGTAGAGAAGATAGAAGAGGTCCTATTACACCAATCATTGCAATATTAATATAATTTTTCTCATTTATTCTAATATTTCCAAATATTGCTGAACTTATTATTGATCCTATATAAGATATAGAAATTAAAGAATAATATACATTAGATGGGAAATTAAAATAATATGGATAAACAAAGAATAAACTATTTAACATTCCCCCAACTAGATTATTACTAATTAAAATAATTTTTTCTTTATAGTTCATTTTATTATATCTCTAAATTTTTCTTTTAATATATCTGCCAAAGCTATGCCTATAGCAATTGAAATTGAAATAACTATTCCACCAAAAAGTATTATAAACATATAGAGAAGAACTGGAGATAGAAGATTTAGATAGCTAAGTGTTAATACTAATACAAAAAATAAAACAATAAATCTTATTAAGCCTAATATAAAGTTTGCATATCTAAAATTTTGGATTAATGGATATAAAAAAGATCTCAATATAAATTCCATCATTGCATATGAAATTATTATTACAACAATTATTATCAATAGACTGTTTAATATATTAAAAATTAGGATTCCTATATTTCTAACATATGGAACTACGTAAAATGAAAATCCAATAAAATAAAAGTATATAAAGAACTTAACTATATTTACTAGTAGATCTGTAAGAGAATATGTTGTCATTATTTGTTTATCATGTAGCCATTTATCTAGACCAAGAATTTTTTTTAGTATTATCTTAAGTATTAATGCTGTAAGCTTTCCTATAAAATATCCAATTATAATAATAGAGACAGAAATTACTATTATTTTTAATATATTATAGTTAAATACCTGAAATATAAGATTGATAATACTTTCCAGCATAATATTATCTAAAAAAAATGATAATTTATAAATACATAGTCATCCTAAAATTAACATAAATTCCAAAAATTGAAAGTAGCCCCGCGGGGATTCGAACCCCGGTCTCAGGGACCAAAACCCTGAATCCTAGACCACTAGACGACGGGGCTATATAGCATATCATATTCTTTAAATTTAATAATATTTTTATTAAACAATTTTATATGAATGATACTGAAATGCTTAATTTTTTTAAATTGAGAGACAATCCCTTTAAACTAGAGGTAATTTTAGAAACTTTTGTTGGATATAATTTAGAAAGAACAAAACTATTAAATTCAATAAATAATAAAGAAAAAATTGTTTTGGTTTCTGGTCCTACTGGAGCAGGAAAAACAACATTATTATTATGGATATACAATAATCTTAAAACAAAGAATAAAATATATATTTATAGGCCTTTTGAAAAAAGAGAAGAATTTGAAAAATATTTTATTGATAGATTATCATTTTTTGAAAGATTAATATACAAATTTAAGAAATTTAATATAGTAGAATATTTAAATAAGAAAAATTTGATAATATTTTTAGATGAAGCTACTTTTTGTGATGACAATATTTTAGAATGGATAAAAGTTATGTCAGATCAAACAAATTGCACATTTATATTAGCAGGTTTACCGGAATTTGAAGAAAGATTATTAAAAGAACATAGAACATTATATGAAAGAATTATCACAAAAATATATTTAAAATCTCTTGATCCTGAAAGTGGTAAATTATTAATTAAAAAAAGATTAGAGCTTGCAGGTAATCCAAATCTATTTACAGAAGATGCAATAGAAGAATTATATAATTTATCTGGAGGGTTACCAAGAGAAATATTAAAATATTCATACGAAGCACTATTAATTGCATATAGAGAAAGAAAAAATATTATAGATAGAGATATTGTAGAAAAAATATATGAAGCAAAGAAACCTCCAACAGATTTATTAAAATTAACAGAAAAACAAAGATATATAGTAGAATTAATAACAAAATATGGTCCAAAAACTGTTAATGAGTTATTAAAATTATTTAGGGAAAGATATTCTGATACAACAATTCATGCAATATCAAATATATTAAAAAGAATGACTGAAAGTAAAATATTAATTAGGACAAAAGTAAAAGGTAAATTCATATATGATGTTGTACCTGCAATAAAAGATTATTTCATAAGAGAAATAAATAAATGAAATGTAGTTTTTGTAATAATAATGCAGTATATAGAGATATTGATGGAAATTATTATTGCAAAGACCATTTTATAAAATATTTTGAAGAAAAAACAATAAATACAATTGAAAAATATAAATTAATAAAACCTGGAGAAAGAATTGGTGTTGGGGTTTCTGGAGGAAAAGATTCAAATGCATTATTATTTTTCTTAAATAAATATAAAGAATATTTTGATATTGAAGTTTTTGGAATTCATATTGATGAAGGAATAAAAGGATATAGAGATAAAGATACAGAAAAGTTATTAGAAATTTCAAAAAAATATAATTTAAATGTAAAAATATATAGATTCACTGAATATTTTAATACTAGATTGGATGAAGTTGTAAAAATATCAAAAGAATATAAAGCATGTACAATCTGTGGTGTATGGAGAAGATGGTTAATGTGGAAAGCAGCAAAAGATTTAAATTTAGATAAATTTGCAACTGCGCATAATTTAAATGATGAGGTTCAAACAATATTAATGAATATTTTTGAAGGAAATTTAAAGGATCTATTAAAAGAGGGACCATATGTAGGAATAGTTGAAGAAGATTTTATTCCAAGAATTAAACCTTTTTATTTCAATACAGAAAAAGAAAACATGTTATATTCAGTATTAAATAATTTAGAACCACCATTTGGAGAATGTCCTTTTATTGTTGGTGAATTTAGAGATATAATTAGATCAAAATTATATAAGTTAGAAGATAAATATCCAGGATTTCATAGAAATTTCTTAAGAAATATTTTAGAAATATTATATAAAGCTAAAATTGATTATAAAAAGGAAAATATCATAAAATTAAGAAAATGTAAAATCTGCGGATATCCAACTACTAGAGAAATATGTAGAGCATGCGAAATAAAATTAAAAATAAATAATGTTAAAAATATTTAATTCTTTTTTATCTATAGAAATTGCATATCTTTCTTAAATGAAAAATATTTAATTATAGAACATGGAAAGATGAATTTTAAGAAAATAGAGAAATTACATCAAAGACAATAGAATTATACTTAAGAAGTCATAATAATTAGTTTTTAAATTTTTCTATAATTCAAAAAAATATGAATAATATAGATATAACAAAAGAATTTCTATACACGCTCTTATTGTTATTTTCTATAGAGACTTTCTTAGACCTATTATCATTTATTATATATTCATCAATTTTTCCAAATTATATTAATATTTCCATTGATATTTTCTTATTTACAATTCTTTTATTATCAATATTTTCAATTTATTTAATAAGAAAGAATAATTTATACGGTTATATAATTTCATTGTTTATATCATTATTGATTTTATTTTCTTCTTTTACATTAAATTATAATAATATAATAAATATAGCAGTAAGAAATGTAGCATCTAATTATGGTATATATCCAAATCCAATAATTTTGTTCTTTGGTATTTCAATATTTTTAGTAAGTATAAGAAAAATAATTCAATTAAGAAAAACTAAAATTTCTTCAACTTAGCAATTACTTCTATTTGTTGAACGTGTCCTAAAAATACCTGTCTACAACAAGCTCTTTCCAATCCCAATTCATCTAAAGCTTCTTTCATTGTTTTACCTTCATTTAATAATTTAATATATCTTTCATATAAATGTCCAATTGGTTTTCCACATGTAAAACATCTAATAGGTATTATCATAGTATTAGAATTTTCACAACATTTTTATAAATCTATGCATTTGCAACTATCTGAATTACATCTCTATGTTTTAATATATAATCCTTTCCTAAAAATTTTCTTGTCCTAACATCTATAGCTCTTACAAAATTCTTTGCCAAATCAGAATGTATTTTATTTGCAAAATCTATTACAGTACTCCCTGGAGGCATTAAAAAACAATCTGGCAATATTCTTCCTTCCTTATCTGCTAAAGAATCTACTCCTCCAGGAAATACTGCTACATATTTTAAAACATCAAATACAGTTATATCTAAAATATTTTGAACACCAGTACTTCCAAATTCTTTAAATATATAATTTTCAATAAATTCTAAAGCTTTCTTTTCTTTATCATTTAAATCTCCTTTAATTTCAAAATAACTTTCCCCAGGTATATAAAATATTTTTCCCTGTTTATCTAATTCTTTTAATATTAATTCTGCATAACCCGATGTAGGTATTATAACTTTATCTGGATATTCTTTCTTTAATCTTTCTAAATTTTTCTTTGCAATATCTATATTTATATCTACCCTATTTGCTGCAATAACAATCGGTTTTGATATTTTTCTAATTTTAGATGCAAGCTCAAATAATCTTTTATCATCATTTATTATATCATATTCATCTTGATTAATTTTCAATTCATTAAATGCTTTTGATACATGTTCTTCTTTAACATTTAATCCAGAAATTAATTTTGCCAATTCTTTATCTAATTCCAAATGTTCATTCTTTATCTTTCTTATATTCTTTTCCAAATTTTTCTTTATTACACCATAAAACCACCAATCTATTTCTTCTTCATACCATTTTACATCCTTTATTGGATCATAATTTCCAGGACCAATATATTGTCCCTCTTCATTTGTTGAACCTGAAATGTCTATTACATGTATCAATGCATCTGCTTGTCTCACATCATCTAAAAATTTATTACCTAAACCTCTACCTTCATGTGCACCAGGAACCAATCCTGCTATATCTAATATCTCTATTGGAACAAATCTATATTTTCCCTTTATAAAACCATATCTTGGATTTGATTTAACATTAAATTCTGGTCCGATATCTTCTACTCTAACATATCCATAACCTTTGTTTGGTTCTATTGTAGTAAATGGATAATTTGCAATTGCAACATCTTGTAATGTTATTGCTTTAAACATAGTAGACTTTCCAACATTTGGTTTTCCAGTAATACCTATTTGCATTATAATTTAATAATTAGAATCTTTTTAAAATAAATAGCGGGGGGAGGATTTGAACCTCCGACCTGGGGGTTATGAGCCCCCCGGGCACTCCTGGCTGCCCTACCCCGCTATATTAAATAAATAATTATCAAAAAATATAAAAAAGATTACTGTTTCTTAACAAGTACAATTTCTATACTTGATATCCTTCTCTTTTTACCACTTTGATCTACCTGCCTTTCCTCAGAATCTATATTTATACTTTTTATATCAACCTGTCCTGCCATAAATTTCTTCCTTATTACTTCTGCTACATCTACTGCTCTAGCTATGTATCTTCCTCTTGCCTTAATTACAACCTCCTTTGCATCCTGGCTTGTAAATTGCATTGCTACCGCTGTTACATAGTTCATAAATGGCTTATTTCCTATATATATTATTGTTTGCTCTGCCATCATGAGCTTTGTAATTTCTTAATTTGTCTTGTTATATATCCAGCTAACATATTTCTTAATCTCTTTGATGGAACTTCAGCTACAACTTCTAATATTTTTACATTTTTCTTATAATCTGTAGTAAATAAATTTACATATTTTTCTAATATTTTATTAGCCTCCCTTCTAAATTTACCATGAAGTATTCTACCCATAATTTTTTATTATAAAAATTAAATTTATAAAAAGATAGCAAACTATAATAAAATGAAAGCCGGAAAACAACCTCCAGAAGATATAAATGTATTCATAGAAATACCAAAGGGTAGCAATATAAAATATGAATTCGATGAAGAAGAGAAAGTAATAAAAGTAGATAGAATATTATATACAGCAATGTTTTATCCATTTAACTATGGATTTATACCAGAAACTTTAGAAGAAGATGGAGATCCATTAGATGCGTTAGTTATTACATACGATTCATTTGTTCCTGGAGTATTAATAAGGGCAAGACCAATTGGTGTATTAGTAACAGAAGATGAAAATGGAATTGATAGAAAAATAATTGCAGTACCACATGAAAAAATAGATCCAAAATTTTCAAATATAAAAGATATAAAGGATTTGCCAGAAGCAATATTAAATCAAATAAAACATTTCTATGAACATTATAAAGAATTAGAACCTGGAAAATTTGTTAAAGTTAAAGAATTTAAAGGAAGGGAGGATGCATTAAAGATAATTAATGATGCAATAGATAGGTTTAAAAATAAGAAATAGTAAATATTTTTTAATGAAGAAGCATTACGCTTCTGAAAAATGATGAAAAAATATTTTTTCTGATGATAATTAAAAAGAGTTTTGAGGAACATTTCAGAGAATTATTGGGAGATAAATATGAATTATTTTTGGAATGGTCTTTTAAATTATTAAAAAAATCTATAAGAATTAATACAATAAAAGTAAAGGATAATATAAGTTTTGAAAACTTAAAAGAAATATTACTATCAAAACAGGATCATTTAAAAGAAAAAGAATTAAAAGAAATATCTGAAAAAATTGATAATTTATATAATTTAAAACAAAATCCTTTTAATTTAAATATAAATGCAAAAGAAATATTATCTAGATTAAAAGAATATGGATGGGAAATTGAAAGAATACCTTTCTATAAATATGGATTTTGGATAAAAGGGGAAAGAAGAGATATTGGAAATACTGTAGAATTTCAATTGGGATATTATTATCCACAAGAAGCTGCATCAATGATACCACCTTTAGCATTAGATTTAAAAAAAGATGATTTAGTTTTAGATATGGCAGCCGCACCAGGTTCTAAAACAACACAAATTGCAATGCATATGGAAAATGAAGGATTAATAATTGCAAATGATATATCAATTGATAGAATTAAAGCATTAAGTGAAAATTTACAAAAGATGGGTGTAATAAATACAATTATAACAATGATGGATGGAAGAAAATTATATAAATTGAATTTAAAATTTGATAAAATTTTATTAGATGCTCCATGTTCTGGAACTGGTGCAATAAGGAAATCATATAAAACATTAAAAATATGGAATGAAGATACAATAAATAGATTGGCAAATTTACAAAAGAAATTATTATTAACTGGTTTTGATTTATTAAAGGATAATGGAATTTTAGTTTATTCTACATGTTCTGTTGAACCATTAGAAAATGAATTTGTAATAGATTATCTATTATCTAAAAGAGAAAATGCTAAAATTGAAAAAATAGAAATACCAAATTTAAAGAAATCTGAAATAATTCCTGAATATAATGGATATAAATTAGAACATGAAGAAGAAGTAAAAAATACAATAAGATTATGGCCTTGGGATAATGATACAGAAGGTTTTTATATCGCAAAGATAAAAAAAATATAATTTTAATGCCCCCGAGGGGATTCGAACCCCCGATCTCCAGGACCGAAGCCCGGAATGTTGTCCTGGCTACACTACGGGGGCTTCATTATATATTATTTTTTGATATGAATTAAAATATTCATCAAAATACTGATCAAATGTATAATTTATATTATATTTCTTTGCTATTTTATTATATATATCTATCAATCTTTTTGGATAATTTTTATCAGGAATTGAATTTGTTAATTTATGATATTCAAATATCTTAGAAAATGTTTTTTCTCTTTTTACATTTAATTCAATATTTTCTTCATTATCTACATTATCTGCTTCATACGTTGATTCAAATTTTCCAAAATTAAATCCTGAATATTCAATTGGATTCATTGGATTCATTAAATAATCTGAAAAATATTTATCATATATTAAATTTGGTAAAAATAATCCCAAAGAAATATATGGATTAAATACTGCAGAGTTTTTATTATTAAATGGAATATAAACTGATATATCATTTAGATCAAATAAATTAGAAATATATCCTATATCTTTTCCTAATAATGATAATTCTCCATATACATCTTTTTCTATTAAATATTTTGCAATATTATAATTTACTTCTGAAGATTTATCTAAATTATTAAAATCAAATAATGATTTATTTAAATCCTTAATTGATACTTTTCCAATATATATTCCTTCTAAAATTGTTCCTAAAATATATCCTAAATATAATGTATCTAAACCATATTTATTTGATAATTCAATTAAATCCCTTATATATTCTTCATTTAATATTCCTAAAAATGGTCCTAACATATTAAAAGGTTCATATGGATATTCTTTCTTTAAATTATTAACTAAAGGATAAATATAATCATTAAATATCTTCTTATTTTCTTCTTCAGATAAATATATATTTTTATAATTTAAAATAGGGATTTTATCTTGTATAGATTGATAAAAATCTCTTATTGATTCTTTTTCTTCTTCTATTAATTCTATATCTAATCTTTTATTTTCAATTTTATTATCCCCTCCAATTGATAATCCTGATATATTATGATATCTATATAATACTGATCCAATTCCACCCTTTGTAGCTTTTATTTTATTATTTTCAAATATAATTAAATTTCCATATATTGTAAATTTTGATCCCAATCCATTTAACAAAATAATAAAATCTTTTCCACCGTATATATCTTTCAGAGTATTATATAATTCTTCTTTTCTTTTATATATATCTTCAGATATATCATTTTCTAAAAATATAACATTATCATTTTCTATAATTAAAAAATATTTTTTATCTAATTTTCCATATAGAACTATTATATTATTACCTGTTAATTTAATATATTTACCAAAAGAAGATAAATTAATATCTAAAGAACCTGTTATTGGAGATCTATAAATAATTAATGAATTTATATTATCTTTATTTTTTTGATGTCCAACAGAAAATATTGTTAAATTATTTTCAAATGGATCTTTTTCATATGTTTTATAATCTAAATGCAAATTAATTGAATGATCCAATGTTTTTGAATCAGTTACATAATTTTTTGATTCTTTTTTATATAAATCTATAAACAATACTCTAATCATATAAAATAAATAATTCTTTAAACTATATTAAATTATGGACCCGTGCCCGAGTGGACAAAGGGGGTCGGTTCAGGTCCGATTGGATAAGATCCTTCCGGGGTTCAAATCCCCGCGGGTCCATATTATAAAAACAAATTTAATCTAATTACTATTTATTTAATTTGCTTTCCTTTAATTTATTTAAAAATTCTGCAAATTTTTTAGCAGATTCTTCTAATAATCCTTCTTCATTATTTATTACTTCTACTATTGTACCATATTCAAACATAAATATTGTTGTAAAATATATTGTTAGATTTTGCTGAATTTCAATTCTTTTTAAATTTTCTATATCTCTTCCCCTTATTTGAATGTCCCTTAATCTTCTAACAAAAATTTTATCTGGATCAGAAACTATTACTGCAATACCATCAGGCCTTAAAATTTCTGCATACTCTCTTAGCATACCTGGAATATATCCTTCATATGATTCTATTACTAAATGAGTATCTAAAATTATATCAATTTCCTTTTCCATTTCTTTAATTTTTTTAATTGCTTCACTTTGTATTTCCTTTTGTTGTTCAAATGTTAATTTCTTTCTTATTTCATCCCTATTATTTATATTATATTTTTCTTTTGCCAATTCAAACATTATATCTCCAGTACTTACAACTTTAAATTCATATTTTAAATATTTTTTAGCTTCATTAATTACCGAAGTTTTTCCAACACCAGGTACTCCTACAACAATTACTATCATAAACTAAATAAATACTATGAAAAATAAAAATTTATTTTAGTATTGAAAATAGCAGAAAATTAACTAATATAAATTGAAGGCATTACACCATTTGGAGGATATGCTCTAGCAATTACCCATTGTACATATTGAGATGAGGAGGCTCCTACTCCTATTTCTAATGTTGGATACTGATAAGGATTATAATTTAAATTATAATATGTATACCCATTAGAATTTACTGTATAAGTATCTAATAATGTTAAAGGAGCCCATACTTGATTAGAATTATAGTAATAATATCCTGTTTGAGCATAAGATGAATTAACTAATAAATATGAATAAACAGTTCCTCCAGATGTTGGGAAAGATGTATAATTTAAATATTGATCTGTTACTGCAGATTTTAACATTGCTTCTTTAGTATAAGGAGGATAATCCCCATTCCAATATTGAAATTGTACATATGTAGATAAATTAGATGCTGGTGTAATACCACCATCAGTAGATCCAACACTAGCAGCCTGAATTTGATTACTTGTATTTCCAAACAAAGATATAGTATTTGCATCTGCACCTGAAGTGTAATACCAAGATTCTTCAACAATTAAAGGTGTTTCTGGAATATTCCAATTATTTGGAGGTAAAATATACATACCTATTTCTCCACTGGAAGCTTCTACTTCAATACCATTTGATGATGTTGTAAAAGTACCTATTCCAGTAAAAGCATATCCACTCCATCCATCAAATGTATTATTAAAATATCCATATGCTATAAATGTATAATTACCATTATCATATTGCATAGTTCCTATAACTTGTGCATTAGCTCCTACATATGGATAATATTGTTGATAATAATTAGCACTACTACTTCCTACGTACATATATATTATTACATTACTATTTGCTGGAATTCCATTGGATAAATTTATCCACCATACATCACAATATG